>Ga0265327_10002457_pt1 | contig 19534 bp, 9 predicted proteins | sample 41621metaG_FD_202089 | JGI IMG/M metagenome (GOLD analysis project Ga0265327, IMG submission 202089) | Rhizosphere microbial communities from Carex aquatilis grown in University of Washington, Seatle, WA, United States - 4-16-21 metaG | ecosystem: Host-associated > Plants > Roots > Rhizosphere >...
CGTCACACGTCTTGTCAGTTCAGGCGATGTTCGTTTCTCGATGGCCCAATCGCGTCGAAATCGACTGCTCTCCTGAACGCACTCCGCGGATTTCCAGGTTTTCAACACCATGTCCCACGGTTCTGCAACGTTGAATCCTCATTCCGCACCAGTTGAGGGGGCCGGGAATTCGACTGCGGCAACCCCAGACACAAACCACATTCCGCCGCAGCGAGCCGGGGGCGTGACGTTTCCAGTTGTCCTTGCACTCCTGGGAATTGTTTCATTCGGCGTGCTGATTCGGTGTCATCGTCTGAACGAGATCAGCTATTGGTTTGATGAAAGCTTCTGCTGGAAGATGACCACGTTTGCGTGGAGCGAACAGTGGGAACGCGTCGCGGGTGACAATCATCCACCACTCTACTTTTTCCTGTTGAAGCTCTGGACACAGCTTTTTGGTGATACCGCCGTCTCGATGCGGACCCTGAGTGTCCTGTGTGGGGCGGCCGTCATCCTCGGTGGCTTTCAACTGGTTCTGGAGATCGAGCGGGGATTGGCGCCCGCAGCCCGACCCCGCCCGATCGCTTCCGCACTCCTGGCGGCAGCGGGCCTCGCTCTCTCTCCGTTTCAAGTGGAGTGGTCTCAGCAAGTTCGAATGTATGCGCTCGGGTCCGCACTGGCGCTCTGGTCCAGCTGGTTCCTGCTGCGAATGCTGCAGACCCAACCCCCCCTCAAGCGGTATTGGGTCGGGTTCGTCCTGACGGGGGCGGCTCTCGCCTACACTCATTATTACTGCCTCTTTGTGCTCGCCGCCCAATTCGTGTTTGCGGCCTGTGCGGTGCTGCGGCGGTGGGTCTCATCCCGGTCTGAGCCCTCCCAGCGCGTTGGAATCTGGCAGGTTCCGCTCGCGTTTGTCGTGATTGGGATGATCTGGTCGCCATGGCTTCCTCAATTTCTGCTGCATCGACAGCAGGTCGTCGATTCCTTCTGGACCCGGCCGCTGAAGCTGGATGATGTGACCTGGACCTGTGTTCAGATGTGGACGGGAACCTGGACGCAACTCCCCTTCGAAAAGAAGCTGGCCGAGGGTTCGGCGATTGCTGCGCTACTGGTCTGCCTATGGCAATTGTTCCTGGGCCGTGGCGGACGGCGTTTGCTCGCGTTGATCCCGCTCATCACGTTTGCTGCGGCGATCGGAGCATCCCTGGGGCCTCGAAATATTCTGTCTCCACGATACTTCGTCTTTGCGCAAGCCCTGCTGGTTTGCTGTGCCGCGGTCTGCGTGCAGCGCCTGCCCGGAGCATGGGTCAGGCATCTCTGTTCGCTTCTTGCGCTCGCTGGTCTCGGCTGGCTTTGCTGGGGAACGGTTCAGCAACGCGATCGCTGGGCGTCTCGACCCGGCTTTGAGTCGGCGGTCGCGTACCTGGACGGCGTTCGCGAGCCTGGCGAACCGGTCTTCGTCGGAAACCCGATGGTACAGATCAATGTCGCCGCCTATGCCGCCGAACCTGATGAGGTCTTTGTTCTCAGCAATCAGCAGACTTTTCCCTATTTCCAGGGTTCCGCCGTGATGCGGACATCGGAATACCAGACATCGGAACAGGTCTCGCAATGGACCTCCGATCGGATCTGGGTGATCGAAACCAAAAACTGGACCGGAGGATCCATCGGAGTGACCCTGCCGTCACCCTGGGTCGACATCCGCGATGAAGCCTTTTTTGACTGGCACACCCCGAAGTGCGAAGTCGTTGTGAAGGAATGCGTGCGACGCCGATCTGCGAAGAGGGGATCGCCCTCATCAAATCCGGCAGCCACGGACCAGGACAAGCAACCATGAACATCTCTCAGCGAAGGTCAACCCGAGTGCTGGCACTTTCATACCGATTCCTGACAGCCATCAGCATCCTTGTCGGTCTGACTCGAATTGCTGTCGCTGCGGACGATTCGCCCCCCTCCGCCCAGTTTGCGGTTCTCGATCAAAATCGTGATCAACATCTCGACTACAAAGAGGCGTTAACGGGCGCCACGAGCGACGACTTGATCGTGCGTCACTGGCGGTTTTACGAATCCGACTTCAATGACGACGATCAGTTGACGGAGTCGGAATACACGGGTTGGGCGGGTGGTCGTCCGATGGCGCCACGGCGGCAGTTCGCCTGCCGCGACGTGAACCGCGATGCCGTGCTCACACTGGCCGAGTTCCAGCAGTGGAGCGCTGCTGATGCAGCCACCTTGATGGAAAGGAATTTCCGCTTCGTCGATTTCGATGGCGACGACCGTCTTAGCCAGAGCGAATTTCTGGCGCTCCCCTGGATTCCACTCGCCGATCGCGGTCCCATTCCCGATCCGATTCTTCAAGCGGCCGAGGAACGGATTGCTGTTTGGGAGAAACACCTGGCGGCATCGGATCAGGACGCGGATGGACGATTGTCGAAATCGGAATGGCCGGAAAAGTCTCTGCAGGAATGGGGGCCGCTGGGTCAGATTCCGTTTGCAGGCTGGGATCGCGATCAGGACGGCGCTGTCACCCTGGCGGAAGCACGACTGTTGATCGAAATCGCCAACGGGATCCGTCGCTCCGATGGAGAATTGCTGCGGCTTCCCTCTGGCTTCTCCCTCGATTGGGTCACCTTCAGACGGTTCGATCGAGATGGCGATGGTCAGATCTCCAAAGACGAGTTTGTCGCGAGCTACTGGGATAAGGAGCGGAGCGAAGTCTTCTTCCAGGGTCTGGACAAGGACGGCAATGGCCATGCCTCGCTTGCGGAAATCCGAGCCAGCACGGTCATGTCGAGCGACGTGCTTGGTCAATTCCTCGGCTGGGATGCCAGCTTGAATGGACGACTGAATCAACACGAATTGCAGGCGAAATCCGCGCCCTGGCAGCAAAGCCTTTCCCGGCGATTGATCGCGGCATTTGATACCGATGCTGACGGCGAATTGTCTTTGGTTGAATACCGCACGTCACCGTTTGGCAATCCGGCAACTGATTGGTATTTCCTGCGGTCAGACGCGGACCACGATGGCCAACTCTCATTCCAGGAGTTCTATCGCGAAGAGTCACCTCTCCTCGTTGACCTCTATTACTCGGTCTTCGTCAGGCTGGACCGGAACCACGATTCCTGGTTGACCAGCGACGAACTGGAGTTTCATCTTGATCCTCAGCGCGCCCCCGCCGATAAAGTCTTTCGCTGGCGCGATCGAGATACCGACGGGCGACTGACCTGGAACGAACTGTTTCCCGACACACTGGCCGCCGACGCCGATGATGCGGCTAAACACCGACATGCTCAGCGGCAGAAGTTCACGGTTGAAATCCTGAAGCAGGGAGACCGGGATGGCGACGATCAGCTCGATCTCGCCGAATATCAGGCGGCAGGTCCCGAGCGGATCCTGTTCGTCTTCGGTGATTATATTCGACGCGATGTCGATGCCGATGGTCGCGTGACACGCGAGGAATATATTCGGCCCAACATCGGTTCGCAGTGGGAACAGGCCGCTCGCGCCGAATCGGAATTGTTCGATCTGGATGACGATGGCGTTCTCAGCTGGAAAGAGTTTCAGAATTCGCCTCCGGGAGGTCCCTCGCACGCCCAGCGATTTGCTGGCCTGGACCGGAACGAAGATCAAACGCTGACCGCCAGCGAGTATCTGCACATGTTCCCACTGGCCGAGCAACGGAACGCCCGATTGTTCTTCGGCCGGAAAGATTCCAATGGGGATGGCAGCCTGGATTTTGCAGAGTGGGAGGCGAATTCGCCCGTCTCCTGGCGGCGCGAATTTCAAGCGCGCGATGTCGATGGAGATGACCGGCTCAGCCAGGAAGAATTCCTGATTGTTTACGGGGAACCGCAGCGCAAAGAGGCGATCCGCAATTTCCAGACTGTCGACTTTGATCGCGATGGAACGCTGTCTCGCGACGAGTATTCCGTGCTGCCGGGAAGCGGAGCGAGTTTCTCGGAGCGGGGATCTGTGCCGGATCCGATCTTGAATCTCGCTCACGAAACCAGCGCGGCCTTTGGCAAGTTGTTCTCAAACAGAGATGCCAACAGCGATGGCCGACTGACTGAGGCCGAATGGCCCCTGGAGTCGCTCAACAAGTGGGGGCCGCTCGGACAGGCGCCGTTTGCCATTTGGGATTTGGATCAGGATGGCGCCGTCACCGTCACAGAAGCGGAACGCTGGATTGACATCGCCTGCGGAATCCGGCGACCCGATGGTGAACTGATTCGACTGCAGACAGGACTGACTCTCGACTGGGTGACGTTCCGGCGCATGGACAAGGACAGCAACGGCAGGGTCTCGCGCGAGGAATTCGTCACCGGGTATTGGGCTGGCGAAGAGAAGAACGCGGAACTCTTCCAGGGCATGGATGCTGACAAGAATGGAGAGGCAACGCTGGCCGAGGTGATCGCGAATCCGGTCATGATGAACGATACCGTGGGGCACTTCCTGTGGCTGGACAGCAACTGGAATGGACGACTCGATGCGGCAGAACTGCTGGCGAAAAGTGCTCCCTGGCAAATCAGCCTGGCTCCGCGCCTGATCCCGGCATTTGATACGGATGCCGATCACGAACTCTCGTTCATGGAGTTTCGCCGGACTCCGTTTGCCAATCCCGGAACCGACTGGTACTTCCGCCGCCGCGATGCCGACTCGGACGGCGCCTTGACGTTTACCGACTTCTATACCGAAACGGCCCCCGCGATGATGGGCCAATACTGGTCGGTCTTCAGCAGCCTGGATCGCAATCACGATGGCAAGCTGACATTCGATGAACTCGAATTCGATGCCGACTGGTCGAAGGTGAATCCCGAAATCCGCTTTCGTGCCGCCGACCGGAACCATGATGGCCAGTTGACGTTCGACGAGCACTTCACCACGCCGGCGCCATCCGGAGACGCGGCCCAGGTGGCCCGACATGAACGGCTGCGACTGTATCACGCCGGTTGGTTCGAGAAGGGAGACTTGAACCAGGATGGAACACTGTCGAGCGACGAATATGTCCGGCATCTTCCCTCATACCAGCCAGCCTTGTTCGAAGGCTTCCTGGGATTGGATACGGATCACAACGGGCAGTTGAGCTACGCCGAATACATTCAGCCGACACTGGGATCGAAGTGGGAACCCTTCGCCACCGCAGAAGCGCCGCTGTTTGATCTGAACGATGACGGTCAATTGAGCTGGAACGAGTTCCGCATTTCCCCACGTGGTGCACCGACGGTCGAACAGCGTTTTGAAGGACTCGATGCCAACGGGGATGACCAGGTCAGTGAGAACGAATACCTGCACACCATCCCTGTCGAGCAGCGTCGGCAATCGCGGGTTGGTTTCTGCCATATCGATGCCGATGGCGACGGGTACGCCAGCCGCGATGAGTGGCTTCTGCAGGGCTCGGGGCCGCGGACAGCGCGAACCGAGTTTCGGGCTCGGGACCTGGATGGCAACGGTCGGCTGACCTTGGACGAATTCATCGGTGTTCTCGATGAAACGTGGCGGCGACATGGCCAACGGGATTTTCGTGTTGCCGATCAGGATGGCGACCGTGAACTGACGCTCGATGAATTTCGTTGTGTCCCCGGTGTCACCAGTCCCCAGGATCGAGGTCCCGTGGCGGACATTGTCGTGGACTGGATGGAACGCCCGCTCAAGGAAGTCCTGGAGATCGTTCGACGGAAGGATCGCGATCAGGATGGTCGATTGAGCGTCCGCGAATGGCCTGAGGCTGAGATCCAGCGGGTCTCGGCGGCCCTTGGATCCATCACCGTGCGAAACTGGGATCTGGATCGAGATGGATATGTCACCATCGACGAATGCCGGGGGCTTTTGGAGCGAGCGTACGGTATCTGTCTGATGGATGGATCGGTCGTCCGCCTTCCCAATGGCCGGGTGGTCAATGTCGGCATGCTTCGGCAGTTTGATGCCGATCAGGACGGCGTCCTTTCAAGAACCGAGTTCGTCTCCAAGTTCTGGATTGGCCCGGAAAAGAGCCGGGAGATTTTCAAAACCCATGACAAGGATGGCGACGGTCGCTGGGATTGGAGCGAAATGCAGGCCAGCCCCGAGATGACCGCGGATGTGCTCGGTCAGTTCCTGTGGTTTGACACAGACCTCGACGGATTTGTCGATCAAGCCGAACTGGATGCCAAGATGGCGGACTGGCAACGAAGCATCGGCGCGCGACTGATCCGCGCCTTCTGTACCAGCGGCGACGGTCGCATGTCATTCCAGGACTTCCGATCCACGCCATTCGCCAATCCGGTGGCAGACTGGTATGCCCCCAGGGCCGACAAGAATCATGATGCCCGGCTCTCGTGGTCGGAATACTACACCGAAACGTCCCCCAATCTGATTGGGCTCCATCGCGAATACTTCGACCGGTTTGACCTGGATCATGACGGTTCGCTGAGCTACGACGAACTTGAGTTCAACGTGGATCTCGACAAAGTCACCCCCGAAATCGCGTTCCGGATGCTGGATAAGAACGGCGATGGAAAGCTGGTCCTGGCGGAAGTCTTTACTGAGCCAAAGCCGACGGCGCCAGGTCAGGAGGTGTTGGAACGCTACGAAATGCGCCTCGGCGCCGCGGAAACTCGATTCCTCGCCGACGACACCAATCGAGACGGATCGCTCGATGTGAGTGAATTCCAACAGTCGAAAGAAGCGTCGCTGCGCGCCGTCGAACGCAAAACGAAAGCGCTCAGTCGACAGCGAGGGAACCAGCCTTCGAATCTTCCCTTCATCGCATTCCTCGTCCTGGATGCCCTGGTACTGGTGGGAGCGGGATGGTTTGTCATGACCAAAGTTGGAAAGCGAAATCCATGAACGCGCGTACAGATCGATGGCAGCACAAATGGACCACGGCAAGAACCGCTCGCTTACGATCATGCATCAGCCGATGCGGTGTGACGCGCGTGGAAGTGATTGTCGCCCTGGTCGTGTTCCTGATCGTCGGTACGGTCGTTTCTCCGGCTGTCCTGAGCCAGCGCGAACGATCACGGCTGTCGACGTGCGCCAACAATCTGCGCGCGATCGGAAACGCCCTGCATGAATACCACAGCACCCACCAGAGTCTCCCCGTCGCCGCAGTCTGGCGTGGCGACAACCTGCGGACGACGATGCTGAACGAGGTGAAGCAGATCGACCTGATCACCTATCAGAACTGGGCGCAATTACTGCTGCCGCACCTCGGACGGACCGACATCGCCAGCCAGTTTGATGTCACGCAACCAGTCATGGCCGAAGCCAATGCCTCGGCGCGACTGACACGCATGAATCTGATGAGCTGCCCCACCGATCACTGGAATCGCGATGACAATCCGTACAGTTTTCAGCCATCAGTGGATCGAGATCCCGTTGCGGAACTGGCTCGTGGAAACTACGCGATCAACGGGGGAACTCACAGTCATCGATTCCACCCGGAATCCGCGGCCCAGCCCCGGTTCGATGGCCTGCAACTGATCATCGAAGAGAATCCGCGGCGGTTTGAATTGATCGGCACCGGAATCGCCGGGATCAATCATGCCTTCAGGCTCGACGAATTTCAGAACGGGCAATCGACGCTGGTGGCCGTGGAAGAGATTCGAGCGGGAATCCATTCACTCGACCCGCGCGGAGTCTGGTCGCTGGGGCAGGTCGGGGGAAGCATCACATGGGCTCACGGTGTCTCCAGCGACGACTGCGGTCCCAACAATCAGTGGGATCGAGCGGACGATATATTGGGCTGCGGTCGCCTGCACGAGGTCGTGGGAGGCGAGACACTGACCGAGGAAAAGATGCCATGTGTCAGCTATGTCGACCGAAATGATCAGGCCACCGCGCGCAGTCTGCATACGGGCGGGGTCAATGTGCTGTTTCTCGATGGAACCGTCCGATTCGTGAATGACCGCGTCGATCGCTCGCTATGGCATGTCATGCATTCCCGCACGACACCGGCCGATGTTCTGGCTGATCGAATGGAGCATCGGCTGAATGAGAAGCACCCGCCGACCGAGGCGCCATCGGCTTCGATGCTCGCCCCGCTTGAGAAGCCGGGGACCGTGCTGACAAACTCCATCGGGATGACGTTCGTTGTCCTCCCCGCAGGGACATACACCATGGGACTTCCCGACTTGCTGGTTCCGGAAGTTCCAGAAACGCCCAGTCATTCAGTCGAGATTTCGCAACCCTTTCAGATCGGGCAATTCGAAGTCACTCAATCACAGTACCAGCAGGTCATGGGACAAAACCCGAGTTACCATACTCCGACGCTGGCCGGAGTGGATCGGACAGAGGAATACCCCGTGGAAACGGTCAGCTGGAATGATGCGGTGGAATTCTGTCGCAGGTTGAGCGATCGACCTGACGAACGGGCCGCCGGGCGGGTTTATCGATTGCCGACCGAAGCCGAATGGGAATACGCCTGTCGCTCAGGCTCAACCGACCCGTTTGACTGGTCCGCATCGCGCAAAAAGGATGACGAGAGCGGAGCCAATTCCGGGATGCACCCCTCGCTGCCGATCAGGCCGGTGGGATCGTACCTTCCCAACGCATTCAATCTCTATGACATGCGCGGCAACGTGTGGGAATGGACCAACGATTGGTTCGACCGCTATTACTACGGACGATCACCAGTCAAAGATCCTCAGGGGCCCGCCGAGGGGTTTGTCAAAGTCGTTCGAGGGGCCGATTGGACGTTTGTCGGTGAACCGTGCCGCATCAACTATCCCATGATGCCCCCCTGGGTCACCAGCCGATATGTCGGCTTTCGCGTCGTCTGCGACCGCGTGAAATAGCGTCTTTCGTTTTGGAATGAGTGCCCCTGAAGAGCATTCATTCGTGAACAACCAACCTGAGCGACCTACGGGAACGGCTGTTGCCGTTCCCGCGTGGTCGCTCGAATGGGGTTGAGGGCCACTCGCCTCAATGAGTCAGCTCACCTTTTTCAGTTTCGAGACGCGACCGGTACCGACCCACTCGGCGACAAACAGGCTGCCGTCGTGATCGAAGCAGGCGTCGTGGGGATGAACGAACTTGCCGTCCTGCCACTTGGATTTGTCGCCGCGAATCGCGCCGCCCCCTTCGCCCGTGATGCGGGCCACATCATCACCCAGTCGCGCCACGACTTCGTTCTTTTCGTTCAGTAACGTGACCCGGGCATGCAGCTCGGGCACGACCATCAGGTTCTTCCAGGTTTCGACGTTGGCCGGCAGGCCATAGCCTTTCAGGGTCTCGATGTACTTGCCGTCCATCGTGAAGTACTGCAGCGTGTGATGGGCCCGGTCGCAAATGACGATCGATGGCTGACGACCCGCACGCTTGTCGACCCAGATTCCATGCGGCGTCGCGAACTTCCCTTCTCCGGCACCCACGCCGCCGAAGTGAGACAACCATTTTCCATCCTTGTCAAACCGGTGCACGACCGAGGCGCCATAGCCATCGATTAACAGAAAGCCACCATCGTCCAGGAATGCGAAATTGGTGGGCAGAAATCGGTTCGGCCCCCAGGTCGCCGCACGCTTGGTGTCCTCGTCCGGGGCGTATACCCCGGACTGCATCGGAGCATACTGCTGCCAGACGGTTTCCCCTTTCAAAGTCATTTTCGCAAACGACTTGATCATCTGGTAACCGCAGACATACAGGAACTCTTCGCTCCCCTCCTGTCGAATTTCGATCCCGTGCCCGCCTCCCTGGAACTGGCTGCCAAACGCCCGGATGAACTTTCCTTCGGAATCGAACACGAAGATCGACGGATGATCTTTCTGATCCGCCCGGCCTTCGTGAATGACGTACACGTTGCCCGACTTGTCAACGGCGACGTTGTGGGTCGTCTGCCAGGTGTATTTGTCGGGCAATTGAGGCCATTCATGAACGACTTCGAACTGGTGTTCTCCCTGTCCGACGATCAGCGGCTTTTCGGTCTTTTTGGCCGTGACAACCATCGGGGCTCCCAGCAGCACGGCCGTCCCAGCCGCCGCGGTTCCCAGGAATTGACGACGCGAGACAGAGTCAGAGTTGTTCATCGTGATGCGCCTGTACAGGAAGGGAGGATTCACCGGATCCATGACATCGTACTATTCATTCCATCCACGGCAAATCCACGGCGACTTCGACTCTTCAGGAGCGATCGCGTGTCGCGCCCGCGGGATCACGCAGGGTCACGGCAATGTGTTCGGAAAGGATAGCGATCCCCACGTTCAAGGCGCCCCAGAGCCGCGACCGTGAGAGAGCGGAATTGGACATGATTCGAAGTCGACCGGTTCTACGCATATCCCGCTCCCTGACGGCCATGACGGTCGCGGCTCTGGGGACGCTTCGGCGAGCACAAGGTGTCTTCGTTTCGAGCCCAAGGGGAACCACGGTCTCACCGTTCACCCGCTCCCACCCCGGCCACCGTGGCACCCCAATTGGAAAATGGCGATGCCCCTCCGCAAAGCCTGTGCGCCTCACGACAAGCCCGGTCCCGGATGTTAGAATGGCCTTGGTTGCACGAATCGAAGCGATATTCGGTTTTCGAGCGGATCGTTGGATGGGAATGAGGGGACGTCCCTCAAGAGGAAAGGTGTTCATGAGCAATTCGAGTCTCCTTCAAGCCGCTTTCCGGCGTGGTTTGGCCCCCGAGGGAGATCTGTACGAAGAGTTGAATGACCTCGGTGACTACGAAATCTCGTCGATGGCCGATGCCGAAGCATTGACGCTGGGGATGGCCGAGTTCGTCAAGCGGTCGGTCGACAGCGATGAAGCGATGTCCGCCTTTCCAGAACTGGTTCGACTGTTCCAGTCGGTGACATCGGTGGAGGCCTATCGGCACCTGGCGCTGAAAGGGATTCCGCTGCTGATCGAAGCGTTCGACGCCCGTCTGGTCGATCCCGGCGAATGTGACAGCGACCTGCTGTTCGCCCTGAAGATCTTCGCCCGGTATGGAACCGAAGAGGGACTCGAACGCGTCATCACGTCGGCTTACAGCGTCGCCCTGCAGGATGGTTATCTGTGGGCGGTCATCTTCGAGCAGATCGGCGACAGCGATCCGTTGATCCCGCAATTGATCCAGCGGCTGAGCACCCCGCTGCCGGATGGATTTGTCTGCGTCGCACTGCTTGACTGGGTCAATCGCCTGGCACGCGACAAGGTGATCACGTCACATCCATTCAACACGGCGGCCGGGATTGAAAAGCTGCGAAACTGGCTCACCAGCAGCAACGAAGAGGAATTCAGCTATGCGCATGCGGCCTGCGCCGCGCTGCCGTTCGTCACCGATCCCCCCCGTTCGGAACTCCTGGCGCTGGGGTTGGACCATGCGGACATGGGTGTCCAGATGGAAGCCGCCTGGGCATCAGCTCACCTGGGGAGCGAGTCCGGAGTGAAGTTTCTGTCGCGACTGTGCCTGGACCGGAATCTCGCCGTCTCCGCCAGGGCCTACCTGCAGGAATTGAAGCGAACTGACGCGATTCCCGACGCGGCGAATGATCCGACGTTCGTCGCGATGGCGGAAATGTGCGACTGGCTGTCTCATCCGCAGGAGTTTGGACTCCCCCCCGATGAAATTGAACTGTACGACACTCGAGAACTGTTCTGGCCCCCGACAAACGACTGGCGTCCGGTCTGGCTGTTCAAGTACACGTATCACACGTCCGAAGATGATGATGAGAAGACGGAAGGTGTCGGCATGGCGGGCAGTATCACGTTTTCACTGATTGATGAGACGAGTGCCGAGATGCCGCCAGAAGATATTTATGCGCTGCATTGCTGCTGGGAACTGGAAGCGAATGAGGATCCGCGTGCTCCATCAGAACGTTCGATTGAAGCGGGTCGGGCGATGATCGAGGCGGCCCAGAAGGATGACATTGAAGACGACGAGAAGTTCTGAAATTCGGGCGTATTCTGAACAAGGAACAGCAGGCGATGTCAGACATCACCTATCGTTTCGGCAATGATCTGGACCTGGATGAAGTGATCGAGTTGCTGCGGGCAACGTCCCTGGGCGTTCGACGACCGCTGGAGGATCGGCCGACCATGGCCAACATGCTCCAGCATGGAAACCTGACCGTCACGGCGTGGGAGGGTCCGCTGATGGTCGGACTCGCCCGCAGCCTGACCGATTTCAGCTTCGTCGCCTACATGTCCGACCTGGCAGTCAGGGAGACGCACCAGTGCCGCGGGATCGGTCGTGAATTGATCCGGCATACCAGGCTCAAGCTGGGCCCAGCGACAAAACTCGTCCTGCTGGCCGCTCCAGCGGCGGTCGACTATTACCCGCAACTCGGCTTCACCCAGCATCCCTCGGCCTGGACGCTCGATGCACACGAGCCACTGCTTTAATTCCCTCCGTCCATCAAAGTCGCCTTCACGCTCCGCGTGAAGTCAGCCGGGCGCAAGAACGACCTATTCGTCACCCAGCACTTACAACGACAACAACGATTTTCGATTCTATCGCCTTGCTCCAAAACCGTTGAACCTGCATCCCGCCCCGACAGCGACTACGATTTCTTCGTCTTCTTCTTCCGGGCCGGCGCGGAAGCCTTCGTCTCGATCAGTCCCTTCAAGACGCGCAGATTGATCGCATCCAGTTCCTCGCCATCTTCCTGTCCCTTTTCCGTTTCCAGGTACATGGGGATCTCGGCGAATCTCGGGTCATTCAGGATATGGCGAAACGGTTCCAGACCCAGGCAGCCCCGGCCGATATGTTCGTGCCGGTCAACCCGGCTTCCCAGCGGCTTCTTGCTGTCGTTCAGGTGCCAGGCACAGATGCGGTCCACACCAATCGTCCGATCGAATTCGCTCATCGTCGCGGCGTACTCGTCCGGAGTCTGTAGCGGGTATCCGGCTGCGAAAATGTGACAGGAATCGACGCAAACGCCCAATCGGTCTGCATCACGCACCGTCTCAAGCAGCGTGGCAATCTGTTCAAACCGGTGTCCCAGGTTGGTCCCTTGCCCGGCCGTCGTTTCCAGCCAGAGCTGACAGTGAAACTTTTTGGTCCGCGCATGGACTTCGTCGATCGCCGTCGCAATCCGCTGCAAGCCGTCTTCTTCAGAAGAGGAAACAAAGCTGCCCGGATGCATCACGACGCCATACAACCCCAGCGCTTCGGCCCGCTGAAGTTCATCAACCAGCGCATCCAGCGACTTCTGCCACAAGGCATCGTCGGGACTGGCCAGGTTGATCAGATAACTGTCATGAGCACACGGCCGCCGGAGTCCGGCCCGTTCCACGGCCTCACGAAACAACCTGATATCCTCATCCGCCAGTGGCTTCCCTTTCCACTGGTTATTGTTCTTGGTGAAGAACCGCCCAGATTTGGAGTCTGCTTTTTCAGGGGGATTGACGGGCTTCACGGCCCATTGCGACGGGGAATGGGTGAAGATCTGCACGGTATCCATGCCAAGAGCCGTAGCGGCATCGACTGCTCTGTGCATTCCTCCAGCGATGGAGAGGTGAGAACCGAGAAGAGGCAAGGCAAATTCCGATGATTGTGGAGTAGGGCGATCGCAGCGGACTTACGTTCCTGTCGCGGATCGGTAATCGTTCCCAGAGCAAATGCCAACGCTTTCTGCATTTGTAATGGCGAAGCTCTGGCATCGAAGGGATGTCAACAGTTTGGTATGGTAGCCTTCATTGGTCTTGGGCATTGAGTTTGTTTTTGGCTTGTGACGCAGCATGGACGTAAATCTCCGATCTGTCAATTTCGCAGATATTACGGGCGTACGGCTTGATGGACTTGTATCTGCAAAAAGTCCAGCAGATGGACTTTCACCCGATGAAGTTTCAGTACTTCGGCAGGCTGTGACTTTTCCCGATGTCACTTTTGTGTTCTTCCGACGATTCTCTGATGGCCGCTCCTCACATCCGGCTGCCTTTATTGTCGATAACGAAGACGAACACCTCGACAACCCAGCGCTTGCCAAGCTACACAACGATTTGTGGCTGCACGGTGTAGCACCGTTGATCTACGTCGCTTGGCCGACTCGCATCGACATCCTGAGTTGTGCCCGTGGCCCAGACTTCTGGCACGGCGACGACCGCGAGTACCGTCCTGCGGCACAACTCAACATCGCATCGACGATCGAATCCGAATTGGCGAAGCGACGCAATTTTTCGGCGTTTCGACTCGCGGATGGGACGTTTTGGGAAGATCCGAACAACCACGCGCTGGCCAACCACGAGAAGGCAGCTCACGAATCCTTGATTCAAGCGATCGTCGATACGGATCAGGAACTCGACGGAGAGAACAACCCGATCCAGCGACGCCTGTTGCTCCTCATGGTGCTCATCAAGTACTTGGAAGATCGAGAGGTATTTCCCGGTCCGGGTTGGTTCGGCCGATTCCACCAAGGGGCGCGGAGCTTCTTTGATGTCCTCAAGAGCGGCGATCCCGAAAGCGTGCTTCGCTTGTTGCGAACGCTTGAAGAACGCTTCAACGGTGACGTGTTTGCTCTGCCCGCCGAGATGAAGTTGACGAAGACGGCATTGCGTCAATTCGCGAACCTCGTCGAAGCGAGGACCATCAAGCGGCAACGCTACCTTTGGGACCAGTTCTCGTTCGCGCATTTGCCCGTCGAGGTGATCAGCCACCTGTACCAGCGATTCGTCAAAGGCAGCACTGCCGTCTACACGCCGCCGTTTCTCGCCTCGCTGCTGCTCGACTACGCCATGCCCTACGAGCGACTCACGGGTAAGGAGAGAGTTCTTGATCCCGCTTGCGGCTCGGGCGTGTTCCTGGTCGGGGCCTATCGACGATTGGTGGCTGTCTATCGAGCAAAGCACAAGGCAGCACCAGCAGTCAGCACGCTCAAGTCAATTCTCAAGAACCAGATCTTCGGCGTGGAGACGGACGCGAATGCGATCGATCTGACGGCATTCAGCTTGGCGTTGGCGGTTTGTGATTCACTGCAACCGAACGTGATTTGGAACGAACTGAGATTTGATCCGCTTCGTGGCGAGAACCTCATCGAGGCAGACTTCTTCGACACGGTATGTGTTGAAGGAGAGACAGATTCTCTCGGAACCTTTGATGTCGTGATTGGCAATCCACCATTTGAATCGGAGTTTTCCGAAGTTGCCAAACGGGTAAACAATTCCAGGATTCCGATTCGCGGATCAATCCCGGACAAACAGATTGCGTATCTGTTTCTCGATGTCGCGATGCGAGCCGTCAACACGGGCGGCATAGCATGTCTAATTCAGCCCGCGGGCTTCTTGTACAACCTGAAGTCGCACGCATTCCGTTCAGCGGTTGCCCAGTCCAGGCGGCTACGCGCAGTGCTCGATTTCACTTCATTGCGTGGACTCTATGAGGGAGCCGACCCCAAGACTGTCGCCATTGTGATCGGGAGTGAATCGGATCGGCCCATCTCGCATCTGACGTTTCGAAGAACGTACGAAGCAACACAGCGAATCGCGTTCGACTTGGACCACTATGACAACAACAAACTCCACGTTGATGAACTGATCTCAAATCCGAGCGTTGCTCGGGCCAATCTGCTTGGTGGTGGGCGGATGTCAACGTTGGCTACCCGCTTTAGTGAAATGAAGAGCCTTGCCCGATTCGTCGCAGAGCGAGGCTGGCTAATGCGCGAAGGCTTCATGGAAACCCAAGGGGGCGAGGAATCAGGTGAGCATCTTCTTGGGCAACCCCTACTGCCGACTAGCGCTCTAACGACACATGGGATTGATATCAGCGCTTTGGAAACGGTAACCGCCACGAAGTTCATGCGATCACGAACCCCCGAGTTGTTTCAGCCACCGCTGGTACTGATTCGGGAGCATGACTCACTGCCGTCGGCATACTGGGATGGCGGGATTCTGGCGTTTAAAAACAAGATAATCGGGATTCACGCTCCTAAGTGCGATGTGCAAGCGCTTTCCCATTTTCATGAGCGATTTCTTGCACAGAAGAAGGCACTTCGCTTTGCTGTAGCACTGAACGGCTCGCAGGCACTCGTTGGAAAAGCAACCGCGTTGCTGAAGGGAGACATCGAATCACTCCCATTTCCAGATGATGAAACTGAGTTAGACTTTACGTTTTGGGAGGCCGCTCTGGCGGAGGACACGCTTTCGCACTTCATGGAGTTTGTGCGACTGGGACAGAAATCAGCACTGCTGAAAGACACGGCAGATGAGAAAACGGTCGCCGACTACTCTGCCTTGTTCTGCCAAATGCTCGGGAGCATCTACGACAATCTGCGAGTCGACGAACCGATTTTTCTCAACGGTCTGATATGCCAACCGTTCTACTTTGGCGACGAGCCAGCAATCGACTGGCTCGGGCCGGATTGCGAAGAACAGCTTAAGACTCTCGTGTTTGACAACTCGCGCGAGTCCCTGCGAACAGTTCGCGTTGTTCGATACTACCACGAGAATGTCCTCTTCATCGTCAAACCGAATCGACTGAGGTACTGGATCAAATCGACAGCGATCCGTGATGCCGACGATACGCTGGTCGACCTGCAAAGGCAGGGATACTGATGAAGAACAACCGTATTGAGGGGCGAATTACCAGCGGCCTGGCACCGGGGACGACGGTGGCGAAGACGCTGCAATTCGTAAAGTCGCAATTGCCTCGATGGCGAGATATGCCTGATCGGCCACAAGTATCGGGGGAAGAGGAACTCAACGGCCAGTTTTGCAAGTATCTAAACGCGGCGGCACGCCGAGAGAACTTCTCGATGGCGTACTTTCATCACGAAGAACGCCAAACGGGGCAGCGACGAGTTGACATGTCGGCACTGCCTCCCGATCCGACAGTCATCGAAGGCCGGAGCTACGGCATTCTCGACCCGTTTCTGGTCTTGGAAGGCAAACGATTGCCAGCCCCCACTCACGATCGCGAACGCGAATATGTCACTGGCGGCGAAAAGAAGTCCGGGGGAATTCAGCGCTTCAAGCTTGGTTTGCACGGTGCATTGTTGAGGCACGCAGGGATAATTGGTTACGTGCAGCGACAATCGTGCGACGACTGGTTCGCTTCCATCAACGTGTGGATCGCGGAGTTGGCTAAAGGATCTTCAGAGTGGTCGCACGATGAATGTCTTGGTGAATTGACGAAGGATGAGGCTAATCACGTTGCATCTTGCGTTTCACGACATGGCCGCGTTGACGTAAAAACGGGGCAGATTTGTCTGTCGCACCTCTGAATCGATCTGCGTTTAGGGCCAACGCCGAGTCAAGCTCTCAAATCACTCGGATGATGCGTTTGAGTGACGGTCGGACATCGAAGTTCAAACCGGTCAGTTCCTGGTGAAGATCTGGATGGTCTGCATACCCAGCACGGCTGCAGCATCCGCGTCCTTGTAGTAGCCACCAGCAATGGAGAGGTGGGATCCGAGAAGTGGCAATTGGGGTTTCCGACGAAAGTGGTATGGGGCGCCATCGAGCGAGGGATTCTACATCTCCACTGAAAGGCGTGGCTGCATCGGTCGAGCAGGGCAGCTTGATTAAGCTTCGCCTGAGATAGATGAGTATGCCACCATAGTCGATCGGGGATTGGAAGTCCGTTCAACCAGATCATGGAGCATGTCTGACATCAACCGCGGAAACAGGCAGGATGACAAGGCGCGTCTTGCCGCGCCGGCGGTCTGAACAGGCACTTGCGACGCCCGATCTTCGGGTCGTGGACTTGTCAAGGCGTCCTCAAAGGGGATCTGGCTGCTGATCCCGAATGGTCGGATGAGCCACAATGTCACGAGCCGTTGGATACTCGACTCGACGAATGACCACAGGGCAGTCGGTTTCGTGCTTGCCTGGACTTCGGTACTTTTACGGTCAGGAATCTCGGAGATCACAACCTGCCAGGACAACAGCGACCATGCTTTCCATCTTCGAATTGGCATCCATACCAATCGCATCCCGATGCACGGCGATAAGTCGCTGGCTGGCGGTGCGGTGGGTGCTATGGCTTGTGATGGCGATTTGCGGCGTTCGTGAATCCGCGGCCCAAACGTTGAATGAGCGCCTTGTCGCTGAACCGCAAGCGGCGCTGGCGGCCGAGGCGCGGCGTGACGGAGACCCGGTACGCGGTGCGGCGGTTTTCTATGCTCGGGCTCTCGCTTGTTCGACCTGTCACAGTGTGGGCGATCGCCCTGCAGCGATCGGGCCGGACCTGGCGAAGATCGATCCAAAGACAACTGATATCGCCATCGTGGAAGCCATCCTTGAACCCTCCAAAACCATTGCCCCGGCCTATGCCACTTTGACGCTCGAAATGAAGGATGGGCGGTTGTTGAATGGGCTCCTGGTTGAGGACGCCACCGACCTGCTGATCCTGCGTCATGCCGCACAGCCCGACCAATTGCTGACTCTGAAGAAGTCGGAGATCGAAAGTCGACACGCCTCGAACGTCTCGATCATGCCAGCGGGTCAAATCAATCAACTGGCCAATCGTCAGCAATTTCTCGATCTGGTGCGTTATCTCATCGAACTGCGTGAAGGTGGCCCGCGACGGGCTCGCGAGTTGCAACCTGCGCCCGACCCGCTCACACAAAAGGTGCCCGACGAGCCGCTTCCTTTTCGTCCGGTTGTGCAACGCGGCGAGGTCGCGGTGAAAGGAAACATCAAATACCCTCGGGGTGTCGCCTTGGGATTTGCTGGAGGAACGGTCCTGTTCGATGCCGATCAACTCCGGACTGTCGCCTGGTGGCGAGACGGCTTCGTGAAGAGTTCACCGCAAAACTATTTCGGCCTGTACTGGCACCACGATGGTGGACCTGCGGAAATGCTGACCGCGGGGCACTGGTTGAGTTTCCAACTGCCTGGCCATGGCGATTGGCAATTCTTCGAGGCGCCAACCACGAGTGACCCGAATGTTGGAACCCGGTTTGATGGCTATCAGGTCGGCCGCCAGGCAATTCGTCTGCATTACCGTGCGTTGGTCGGGCAACGACGAATCCGAGTGACGGAAGACGTCCGCGCCGAGAGCCGCCCGGAGTGGCAGGGTTTCATTCGCGAATTCCGCTTTACAGACTTGCCAGAAGGTTCGCGGGTGGCCCTCTCCCTGCCGATCGGAGAAGACGTTCAGTGTTACAACGCCGCTGGTGACAAGATCGCTTCGACCAGGGATCCCCGACTCGCTCCGCTGCTCGGGTATCGGTCAGGCGGTACGCACCGTGTCATCCGAGGGGATGCTGGACCCGGGGCAGCGTGGTTGCCGTTCGATGAAAAGGTCTCGAGCTTGGGGCTGTCATCTGCTGTCGCCACAGCGAATGAGCCGGTTGCCCTGCGCGTCGATGCGTGGGCCTACTGTGGACGACGTGCCGAACCGACTGCGACCGAGCGCGCATCGCTCGTGAAGAACGCGCCGCAACTGGATGACTCGTTTGACCTGCCACCACAGCCGCTGACACCGTTGCCGGTTGTCGAAGCTCAGACCAAAGCGTCAGCGCCGTCGGCGCCGCGCCGCGCTCCGGTCGAGCCGAAAGAGAACATTGACGAGTTCCCGTCCACCCGAGGCCGCTTTCTGAGGTTTGTCGTGACCGCCACCACCGGAAATGCGGAGCCGGGGGTCGACGAGCTTGAAGTGTATGGTCCGGGTTCGGACAAGAATCTGGCGCTGCAGGGCAAGGCCACGGCCTCGTCGGTCATC
>Ga0265327_10002458_pt1 | contig 19526 bp, 10 predicted proteins | sample 41621metaG_FD_202089 | JGI IMG/M metagenome (GOLD analysis project Ga0265327, IMG submission 202089) | Rhizosphere microbial communities from Carex aquatilis grown in University of Washington, Seatle, WA, United States - 4-16-21 metaG | ecosystem: Host-associated > Plants > Roots > Rhizosphere...
CATCCAGCAGAGTGCGGAGAGAGCCCTGGCCAGGATCAAACAAGGCCCCTGAGAGTGGGGAAAACGGGCCCGCAATGCCATCAATTGATCAGCGAAACAACCGAGCGTCTCTCGATCCGGCACATTCGACTGTCGGGGACCCGATGCCGTAGCTGACACACGGCTCTGGGTGCGGGAGCAGAATTCCTCGCCTACGCCCCGGATTCGTTTTCTGGGGCGGATTACTCAGAAGCCTCTCCCCCGGGCAGGATGTGCCCCATCTTGTCGCGTTTTGTCGCCAGGTACCTGTCGCGTTGAATGGCGGGAGGGGCGATAATCGGGACCTGACCTGCCAGGATCAGATCGAAGCCGGGGAACGCATTGACCTTTTGAGGGTTATTGGTCAGCAGTCGCACGGCGGAGAGTCCCAGATCCTTCAGGATCTGCAGTCCGACACCGTAGTCCCGAGTGTCCGCCTTGAACCCCAGCTTGTGGTTCGCTTCGACCGTGTCATATCCCTGGTCCTGCAACTGATACGCCTTCAGCTTGGCCAGCAGTCCGATCCCCCGACCTTCCTGCGGCAGGTAGATCACCGCTCCGGTCCCTTCGGCATGAATCATCTGCATCGCCAGGTGCAGTTGGTCACCGCAATCGCATCGGAGCGAATCCAGGACATCGCCGGTGAAACAGGACGAATGAACCCGGACCAGCGGCGCTTCGACGGACGAGAGGTCGCCCCAGACGATCGCCATCGGCTGCTGCTCTTCGTGCTGGACCGAGTAGGCAATCACTTTGAATTTGCCGTAGTGGCGTGTTTCAAACGGGACTTCAACCTCGCGTTTGACAAGTTGCTCGCGCTGGCGACGATACCGGATGATCTGTTCAATCGAAATCAGCGGCAGATTGTGCTTGCGGGCCAGTTCGCGAAGTTCCGGCATATCCGCCATGCCGGTTCCCTGCTCGCTGCAGATTTCGATTAACGCGCCAACAGGGGTCAGGCCTGCCATCCGCAGCAGATCCACCGTCGCCTCGGTATGACCCGCGCGACGCAGCACGCCCCCATCCTTGGCCAGCAGAGGATTAATGTGTCCCGGCCTGACGAATTCTCCGGCGCGGCTGGTTGGCAGGCTGAGTGCCTGTAGAGTCCGCGCCCGGTTGCGGGCACTGACGCCACTCCCCGCCTCGCGGTGATCGATCGGAGTGAGAAAATGAGTCTGGTTCGGGGCCGTGTTTCGGATGCTGTCGACAATCGGCAACAGGCCCAGGCGGTCGGCGACTTCGCTGAGCATCGGAGCACAGAGCACACCGGCCCCCCGGCGGAGCATGAAGTCGATGATTTCCGGAGTCACCTTTTCCGCGGCGCAGATAAAGTCTCCCTCGTTTTCGCGTTCTTCCGCATCGACCACAATCACCAGTCGTCCGGCCTTCAAGGCGGTCAATGCGTCTTCGAGCGGATCAAACGAATCGGAATTGGAGTCGGCAGGGGTCATGGTTCGATGCAATCTTGGAAGGCAATTCACGAAAGGATCAGTTGGCAGGCGCCCTGCATGTTAAAGGGCTCCCCGGGATGGCGGGATCAATTTTTTCGGGGGTTCGGCAAATCCTCGACGAGTCGATTGTACGCAGACTGTCCAGAATTCGCCCGGCCAACGCGCCCCAAAAAGAAGAGTCTTCATCCTGAGATTTCTTACCCTGAATGATGGCCATTCCCCCGGCTTTTCCTTGCTGAGACTCCGCTTACGGCCAGTTTCGCCCCACCGCCGTGCACCTGACCGGCCCCCGGCAAACCCGCGGGGCAGCTCAATACGGACAATCGCGCCAACCCGAAGGATCGGTCGGAACCTCCCTTTGACAGGCAAACTCACCCCAGTCACCGCGATGGACTTCTCCGCAACAGCTTGACAAAGAAGCAGATGCCGATATGTTGGTAGATGCGAATCAGAGTTGAACCCGCCTTCCAGCCTTCCCGACAGACAGACGCCTCGCGTCTCCGCCCGCAGCAGATCGACTCGCGAACGGTTTCCCAGGACGTCCCACGGATCGAACTGTTTGAACATGTAAACCTGCATTATTTCCCGACAAACGACACCCCGATTCGTTCGTTGCCCCGCGGCATGAGGAGTTGACCATGCACGAAACTCGATTGCGAACCTGGCAGATTTCGGCCAGCGCACTGGCTCTGGCCATGATGGCTCTGTCGGGAACTCAGGCCCCGGCGGCAGCCCCCAAGGGGTTGGGCGACCCGGGCCAGTTGACCCAATTGCGGCTCGAACCCAACGCCGCCGGCAAGGGTGTTCAGCTTCGCAGTCGTGATGGTCGACAGCAGTTGTTCGTCACAGGGGTGTATTCAAGCGGCCAGTTCCGCGACCAGACGCGGTCGGTTCAGTTCAGTTCCGAACCCGCCGGAATCGTGCAAATCGACAACACCGGTTACATGACCCCGCTGAAGGATGGCAAAACCGTCGTGAAGGCGGTCGCCTCGGGAAACATCACCGCGGAACTTCCCGTCGAAGTGACCGGTGTCGCGGTCGATATTCCGATCAACTTCCCCAACCAGATCGTGCCGATTTTCACGAAGCTGAACTGCAACAGCGGTGGATGTCACGGTAAAGCCAGTGGCCAGAATGGTTTCAAGCTTTCGCTGCTGGGCTTCTATCCCGATGAAGACCACGAATTCCTGGTCAAGGAAGGCCGCGGCCGCCGCGTGTTCCCGCCATCACCCGGGCAAAGCCTGCTGCTGACCAAGCCTGTCGGCAAGTCGCCGCACGGCGGTGGCAAGCGAATGGAAGTCGACAGCTACGAATACCGCCTGATTGCCCGCTGGATCGAGCAGGGGATGCCGTATGGCTCTGAAAAGGATCCGGTTGTCACCGGGATCAAGTGCCTGCCGGAAGGTCGCGTCATGGATCGCGGCACCGATCAGCAGATCACCGTCATGGCGACCTACAGCGACGGTTCCACCGAAGACGTGACCCGGATGGCCCTGTTCGAAGCCAATGACCCCGAAATGGCAGAAGTAACCGTCACGGGTCTGGTGAAGACTCTGGATCTCGCCGGGGAAGTCGCCATCATGGCCCGGTATCAGGGTCAGGTCGCCACGTTCCGATCGACGATTCCCCTCGGTGCGGAAATCGCCCAGAAGCCACCCGTCAAGAACTTCATCGACGAAGCGGTCGTGGGCAAGCTGGACGTGCTGGGAATTCCCGCATCCCCCGTCTGCGACGACGGCACGTTCCTGCGACGTGTGTACATCGACATCACCGGAACCCTGCCTACTGACGCGGAAGTCGCCGAGTTCCTGGCGAGCAATGATTCCGACAAACGAGCCAAGGTGATTGATCGACTGCTCGATTCTCCCGCCTACGCAGATTACTTCTCGAACAAGTGGAACCTGGTTCTGCGGAACAAGCGTCGCAACAATGACGCGCTCGCGCCGACCTACGCCTTCCACAACTGGATCTGGACCAGCCTGTACGAGAACAAGCCGTATGACCAGTTTGTGCGTGAGATCCTGACCGCGTCGGGTGATGCCGACGACAACCCGCCCGTCGCCTGGTATCGAGAAGTCGATCAGCCGAACGAGCAGGTGGAAGACGTTTCCCAGCTGTTCCTGGGCCTGCGAATTCAATGTGCACGCTGCCATCATCATCCGTTTGAAAAGTGGAGCCAGGACGACTACTACGGTCTGGCCGCATTCTTCAGCCGGGTTGGCCGCAAGAACATCATCGGTGGCAACAACCAGGTCCGCGACAAGCGTATCTTCTCAATCGACAACCAAGGTCCGGCCCAGGCCCGCAATGAACGATCTGGCAAGATGCTGGCGCCGACAGGGCTGGGAAGCCCGGCACTGGTCGTGAAGGCCGAAGACGATCCACGCATCCTGCTGGCCGACTGGATGTCCGACGCTCAGAACCCGTTCTTCGCCAAGGCGCTCGTCAACCGGTACTGGAAGCACTTCTTCAGTCGCGGGATTGTCGAGCCCGAAGATGACATGCGGGAAACGAATCCACCTGCCAATCCCGAATTGCTGAACCGCCTGGCCCAGCACTTCATCACTCACAAGTTTGATCTGAAGGACCTGGTTCGAACAATCTGCAATTCGTCGACCTACCAACTCAGCTCGCTGCCGAACGAGTACAACCTGAAGGACAAGCAGAACTTCTCGCGCTACTATCCCAAGCGATTGACCGCGGAAGTCCTGTACGATGCCTTCCATCAGGTCACCGCGACTGGTCAGAATTTTGGTGGAATGCCGGCGGGGACCCGTTCCATGCAACTCCCCGACCCGGGCGCCGCGCAGAACGTCTACTTCCTGAAGGTCTTCGGCCAGCCGCAGGGGGATACCGCCTGCGAATGCGAACGATCCCAGGAAGCGAACCTCGCACAAAGCCTGCACCTGCTGAACAGCAGTGAAGTGCAGAACAAGATCGCCGACGGCAATGGCCGCGCCGGCAAGTTCGCGGCTCGGAAGGAACGGTCCAACGAAGAGAAGATCCAGGAACTGTATCGCTGGGTCTACAGTCGTCAGCCCGATGCCGAAGAAACCAGGATTGCGCTGGCGCACCTGGAAAAGCACAAGGACAACCAGAAGGTGGCGTTCGAAGACATCATCTGGGCACTGGTGAATTCGAAAGAATTCCTCTTCAACCACTGATGGACCGGACCACCCCTGCCTGAACCTTCGCAGAAGCCCGGTTGCACCATGAGCCGGGCTTCTGTCGTCTCACCGCCTGACTGCCCGCCCACTTTGTTCAATAGGACTCGACCATGCGAAAGAGTGTTCCTTTCGACTGTCGCCGTGCCCCGTTTTCGCTGCTGATCGCCGGATGGCTGGCTCTCACCGCAACCGTCGCTTCGGCTCAACTCCCCTCCACTCGGCTGTTCGCTGTGTTTCCACCGGGAGGGCAGGGGGGAACCTCGGTCGATGTCACGATTACGAATGGCCTGGAACTCGAAGAAATCCAGCGTCTACTGTTCAATCACCCCGGCCTCACTGCCGCTCCCAAGATGCAGGATGTCGGAGGAAAGCCTCAGCCTGTCCCGAACCAGTTCGTTGTCACCATTGCCGCCGATGTCCCTGCCGGAAACTACGAAGTCCGTGCTGTCGGGTTCTTTGGTATCAGCAATCCTCGCACGTTCGTCGTCGGATCGCGCAAGGAAGTGATTGAGACGGAGCCAAACAACACCCGCGAAACCGCGACTGCGGTCGAGCTGAATCAGACCATCAACGGCCGAGTCAATGGCGCGACGGACATCGACTGGTTCAAGTTCAACGGCAAGGGTGGGCAGCGAGTCCTCGTCGACTGCGTCGCGCGACGGCTCGATTCACGGCTGGATGGTTACCTGGAACTTTATGACGCCCGGGGAAGGCGATTGGGCGAAGCCCGGAATTCGCTTGTCGCTCGTGATGCGCTGCTCGATGTGACGCTTCCCTCAGACGGCGAATACTTCGTCAAGCTGCGTGACTTCGTCAACGCCGGGGGTGAGGACTTCCCCTATCGATTGAACCTGACAACTGGTCCGTTCATTGATTTCGTCATGCCACCCGCCGGAACACCCGGGTCAAGTGGTCAGTACACGCTGTACGGACGCAATCTGCCGGGTGGTCAACCGGCGAATCTGACGGTCCATGGCCGCCAGTTGGAAAAGTTGACGGTTTCGATTCCGTTGCCGGGCCAGCCCGATGCGCTGGATCCCCGAACCGTGATGGGGCCCTTTTCCGCGGGGATGGATGCCGTCCCGTTTTCAATCGACTCACCCACCGGGCGTTCCAATGCCGTCATGATCTTTCTGAGCGGCGCGGCTCCCGCTTTGGAAGTTGAGCCAAACAATGTCGGCTCGCAAGCGCAGCGCATTGCGGTCCCGGGAGAAGTGGCCGGCCAGTTTCAGACTCGAGGCGACGTCGATTGCTATGCGTTTGACGCGAAAGCCAAGGACACCTACTGGGTGGAAGTCGTCGCTCACCGTGCCGGATCGGCTGCCGATCCGGTCGTCGTGATCGATCAGGTGAAAACGAATGACAAGGGGGAAGAGACGCTGACCCGGATCAGTGCATTAGACGATGATCCGACCAATCCCCTCCCCAACCTGTTCGACACGATCAACGACGACACTTCGGTCAAGTTCGTGGCTCCGGCAGACGGCACCTATCGGATCACGATGCGAAATCGCTATGGCTCGGCCGGGGATCCCTCTCTCGTGTATCGATTGATCCTGCGTCCGGAAACTCCGGACTACCGCGTGGTGGCGGTTCCCACAGCACTGACCGCGCCGGCACAACGCCAGGGGGCGCCGTCGGGAATCACGCTTCGCCGGGGAGACAACTTCCCGATTCATGTCATTGCCCTGCGACGCGATGGTTTCACCGGGCCTGTCACCGTCTCGGCGGTGGGGCTTCCTCCGGGAGTCACCTGCCAGGACGTCACGCTCGGCGCCAATCCGTCGAGCGGAATCATGGTTTTCACCACGACCGAGGATGCACCGGTTTTTGCCGGAACGATCAACCTTGTGGCCAAGGCCCGGATTGATGCTCCGGCGGCGGTTGAGGCACTGACGGCGGCTCAAGCTGCGGCTCGAGGTGCGGTGGATGCTCTGGCGGCGGCAGACAAGGCACTGGTCAAGCCGGCCGACGATCTGCTCAAGGCCAATCAGGCTCTGGAAGCGGCCAAGGCGGAACTCGCTGCCAAGACCGATGACGAAGGTCTGAAGAAGAAGGTCACGGATTCAGAAGCCAAGGTGACTGCCGCTGCAGCCGCGCACAAGCAGGTCGCGGATGCCCGTGCCGCGGCCGATTTGAAGGTGAAAGAGACTCAAGCCGCCGTGCAACAGGCCGAGGCCGCCCGGCAGGCCGCCGCAAAAGAAGTCGTCCATCCCGCCCGGTATGGAACAATCCTGTGGAACGCCCCGCAACCGAATCAGCCGACCGAAGCACGGATTGCCCAGGCGATCGAACTGTCCGTCATTGAAGAAGCCGCGCCGATCCAGTTGCAGACCACCATCGCTCACGTGGAAGCCAACCACAACCGGCAGATCCTGATCCCGGTCAAGGTGGCGCGACGCAACGGATTCGACCAACCAGTGAACCTGACGTTCACGGGCCAGCCTCAGAATGCGCAGGTCGAGAACAAGCCCATCCCGAAGGAAAAGAACGAAGAGTTGTTGCGGGTCTTCATTCCACCGAATGCCCCGGTGGGAACCTATGTGATGTTCCTGGCCGGTCAGGCCCAGGTCTCGTATCGCAAGAATCCCGCCAAAGCGGATCGTCTGAAGGCGGAATTCACTGCCGCGGAACAAGGGGCCGCCGCTGCCGCCGAAGCGCTGAAAACCAGTACCGCGGCCAAAGACGCTGCCGTGAAAAAGGCGGCGGATGACGCTGCGAATTTGAAAAAGTTGACCGACGCCAAGCAGGCAGCAGACAAAGTCCTGACGGATGCTCAGGCGGCAGAAAAAGCAGCAGCCGAAGCGGTGAAGACGGCGGGTGACAACGCCGATGCCAAGGCCGCCGCGGAAAAGAAGCTGGCCGAAACTCAGGCGGCGGTGAAAGCCGCCACGGAAGCTCAAGCGGCAGCGGAAAAGGCTCGCGTCGATGCCGATGCCGTCGCCAAAGCGGCGGAGGCAGCCAAGGTCCAGGCCGAAGCCAATCTGAAGGCGGCGGATGACAAGAACAAGGCCACAACAGCCGAGAAAGCCGCGGCGGATCAGCGATTCAAGGCAGCCGACGCTTATGCCAAGGCCGCCAACATTGCGTTCAATCCGCACTCCACTCCGATCATCGTCACTGTCAAAGCCGCCCCGTACACATTGACCGCCAGCCCGGCGGACGGCGGCAATATCAAGCAGGGCGCCAAGGTGGAAGTCAAATGCGAGATCAAGCGTCAGAATGGCTTCGTGGGACCGGTTTCCCTGACGTTGCCATTGCCGCCGAATGTCGCCGGTGTGAAAGCGGAACCGGTCACCATTCCGGCCGATCAGTCGGTCGGAACCCTGGTGATTGAAGCCGCAGGCGATGCCCCGGAAGCTCAACTGGCCAACATGGTTGTTCGGGCCGTGTCCCAATGGGAAGGGGAAGCGGCCGTCGATCAACCGGTCACGCTTAAGGTCATCAAGTAACGAGCAGAAAACTCGACGCTGGTTTCCGGCGGGCGAGGGGATCTGCGACGGGCCGTGTTCAGTCTTCAAAAAAGCATTCAGTCAGCGGAACAATACTATGATTCGTCCTTTCGGCATCGTTGCCACGGCCTGGTTGATCTGCGTCTCTGTTCTGCCGGTCCAGGCCCAGGACCTGAAAAAGGGTCAGATTGAGCCGGCCGCGGTGAACCTGGGCCGTCCCGTCGAATTCGAAAAGGACATTCAGCCGATCCTGGATGAAAAGTGCGTTGCCTGTCACAACGTCGCGATCGCCGAAAGCAAATTGATCTTGGAAGACGTTCCGTCCATCCTGAAAGGTGGCAAGCGAGGCCCTTCGGTGGTCGCGAAGGATCCGGAAAAGAGCCTGATGTACCGGGTGGCAGCCCGTGCAGTCGATCCGGTGATGCCCCCCCTGCCAAACAAGGTCTCGGCCGCGGCGTTCACTCCACAGGAACTGGGCCTGTTGAGAAAGTGGATCGAAGAAGGGGCCGTGCAGGGGATGGGAAGCGGCACAACAGTCGTCCCCTGGCAGGCCGTTCCATCCAACTTGAATGCAATCTACAGCGTCGGACTTTCGACCTGGGGTCGTTGGGCGGCCTGTGGTCGAGCCAATCAGATTGACCTGTACGATGTCGCCACGGGGGAATACGTGGCCCGGTTGCAGGATCCCGCGTTGCTGGGGATCAAGCAGGGTGACAAGCCGTTCTATCCGCACGGCGCCGCCCATCGCGATTTCGTCCACGCACTCGCTTTTAACCCTCAGGAAAATCTCCTGGCCTCGGCCGGTTACCGGGAAGTAAAGCTCTGGCAACGGCCGGGGAATGTTCAACGAGGCGCCTATGCCGAGGAAGCGGCCGCCACATCACTGGCGGTTTCTCCCGACGGGAAGTGGCTGGCCATCGGTCGCGCAGACAATTCCATCAAGCTGCAAAGCCTGACCGATCCGAACGCCAAAAAGGTTCTGGCGGGACATGCCGCGCCGGTCACCGGTCTGCAGTTCTCGGCCGATTCGGCACGGCTGTTCAGTGGTTCCAAAGACAAGTCGTTGCGGATCTGGAATGTGGCTGACGGACAGCAGGCCGGACTGTTGGACACGCCGCAGGAAGTCACCGCGATTGCATTAAACCTGGATGGAACGCGGCTGTTTTCGGGACATGCGGGTGACCACTTCATCCGGGGTTGGGCCGTTCCCTTCGAAGCTCCAAAGCCCGCCGAAGGGGACAAGGCCGCGGAACCGGTAAAGCCGGTTGTGGAAATGAAGGGCCACGGCGGTCCCGTGACCGCATTGTCACTGCTGCTGCCGGCAGGGACTCAACTGGTTTCCGCCAGTTCGGATGCCACCTGGCGCGTCTGGGAAATCGCGAATGGGAACGCAGTTCGCAATCAGAATCACGGCGCCCCAATCACAGGGCTGTCGGTGAAAAGCGACGGGTTGATTGTTGTCACCGCGGGGGGGGCCAATGCCCGCCTGTGGAAGATTGACGGCAATCCGGTTGCCGAAATGAAGGGGAACATCAGTGCTCAGCGGAATGTCCTGAGAATCACGGATGATGACACGGTTGCCAAGTCGCGAATGCAACTGGCAGACGCGGGCTTCAAAGCCGCCGAGAAGAACTTCAAAGAACGTGAAGAAGCGACGAAGAAGGCGGTGGAAGCCAAAACCGCCATGGAAAAGGCGTTGAATGAAGCCAAGCCCAAGGAGCAAACCGCGCTGGCTGCCGTTGCGGAAGCGAAGAAGGAACTGGAAGGAAAGCCAGACGACGCGGCAGTCAAGAAGAAAGTGACCGATGCCGAAGCGGCCGCGGCGAAAGAAACCGAGGCTGTAAAGAAAGCTCAGGAAGCCTTTGATTCGGCCGTGAAGACGGTCGCTCAATCCGAGAAGGGACAGCAGTCGGCCGATGAGCAACAAAAGCAGGCCAAAGCCCTGCTGGATGTCGAAACCGCTGCCGCAAAGGCGGTCGAAGCCGTCTTCAATCTGGCCAAGACGGAACTTCCTGCCGCCGATGCCAAGCCCGTCAAGTCCGCCGCATTCGTGGGCAACCTGATCGCCACTGCCGGTGACGACGGGACAATCCGGATGTGGAGCGGCTTGAATGGCAAGCCCCTGGAAGAACTGGTCGGCCACAAGGCGCCGGTTGGCCTTTTGGCCGCGGGTCCGAATCATCTGCTGGTTGGCGCCAGCGATGACAAAGCGGTGATCGCCTGGGATGCCAATCCCGCATGGAAATTGATTGCGACACTGGGCCCCCCGGCGGAAAACGTCCTGGACCTGGCGAAGTCGCAGTTCATCAGCCGGGTACTGTCACTCGCCTTCAGTCCCGATGGCAAGCTGCTGGCAACCGGGGGTGGAGATCCCTCGCGCAGCGGTGAATTGATCCTCTGGAATGTCGAAACGAAGGCTGTCGTCCGCAATCTGGCGGATGCTCATAGTGACACTGTCTTTGGTATCGAGTTTTCCCGCGATGGCAGGTTCATCGTTTCGGGTGCCGCCGACAAGTTCGTGAAGCAGTTTGAAGTGGAAACCGGCAAACTGGTCCGCTCGTACGAAGGGCATACTCATCATGTCCTGGGGGTCAGCTGGAAGGGGGATGGCAGCCGGATTGCGAGTGCCGGGGCCGACAATGCCATCAAGATCTGGAATGTCGAAACCGGTGAGCAGCACCGCACGATCCAGAACTATGCCAAGCAAGTGACCTCGATCCACTTCATCGGCGCCAGCGACAACATCATCAGTTCCAGCGGCGACAAGACGGTAAAGATGCACCGCGCGAATGATGGAGGAAACTATCGTTCGCTCGCGGGGATGCCCGACTTTGTCTATGCCGTCGCCTGTACTCGCGATGAAGCGATTGCAGTTGCCGGTGGTGAAGATGGCGTGTTCCGCGTCTGGAATGCGACGAATGCGCAGGAACTGTTCAAGTTCGAGCCTCCCAAACTTCCGGCAGACAACGCACAGGCGAAGGCCAACTGACTTCGCCGACCATAACGATTTTGCTTGCGACAGCCCGGGGGAACGCCCCGGGCTGTCGTCATTTCATAACGCCCTTCGGCCCCCACAGAGCCCCGACCGTGAGGGAGGGTTTCTTACGGGCTCGGAGATTGAATCAGGCCCAATTCTCTCCCTGACGGTCGGGACTCTGCGACGTTTGGCGAGCCATGTCCATCCGCGCACCATCTAAAGAAATCTCCATTCGCAGCAAATATGCAGGTAATGACAAGGGCTCCAGCCCCCGCAACCCAGACTGAAAAAGGCGATTGCCCTGGGATGTCTTGCCGTTCCGGCAAATGGTCTGCGGTTTGCACCCGGATCCAGACGATACGTCACGCACATCCCCGGGTGAGACAGGGTCTGCCTGACGTCCACCCGATTTCCCCCAGTTTCGTACGCTCGCCGAAACCGGAGGTCTCTCGCAGGAAGGTTCAGGTACGATTGGAATGAGGGCTCGGTTGCTGGTGAAAGCAGCAGTGCTGCTGGCCGTCTGGGTGGGATCGACAGCCATCGCGAACGAACCAGGGATGGATCAAGAACCGAAATCGAAGACCGTCGGCGATCGACGCGCCTCGTTAACGACGGAAGAACCGTTGCTTCCGGATGCGACTTTGCCGGCGAATGCGTTCAAGGGACGCAGTCCGAGAGTTGTGATCATCATCGATCCCGAATCGACGGTGTGTCGTCAGCAGATGGATCGACTCCGCAAACCTGGCGGTGAATTCGCCGCAATGCAGTCGCAGGGATGGAAGATCGGGCAGGGGGACGACAACCATGTTCAACTGGTTGACCGCCGCGATGCGCCGGAACTGATCGAGCAGTTGAAGGGGAGCGAATTTCCCGTCGTCGCGTGCCTGGATCAGGGAGAAATCGTCCGGTCGTTCAAGGACGGCTGCTCCACGCCGCTCGACGCCTGGACCTTCGGCTGGCTGCTCAAGGGAGTCAACGAACGACCGCGAGCACCGATTCCCGAGGCAATCCGGGTGGCCACGACCGGACACTATCCCCTGCGCGGCAACCATTGGTCGGTTGACGGTGAGAACAACCCATCACGCGACCTGCTGGTCAGCCATCTCAAGACCGCCACGCATGTCAACTATCTGAATGCGGATTGGAAGCTTGAAGAGTGGTCTGTCGAAGAGTTGCGATCACTGCACGATGACCTGCATGAAAAGTACGGTCCCGCCGCTCCCGTATCGTCATCCGCTGCCCGTCCCACGGGACTGGATCAGTTCTCGGGAAACCGCAAGGCACTTGGAAAATGAGGTCGGCCCGAAAGCCTTTCCTCATCAGATAAAGCGAGCCAGACGGAATCTCGAATCGAGTTTCCGCCTGGCCCCGGGCGAACAGATCAGATTCATTTATCACTTCACAAGCGTCATGGCGACGCCTCGTGATCGCGAGCGACCGACGCAGCCCGCTGTTTCAGCTTCCAGCGGTCGCTCGAATTGGGACGAGGCCGCAGCGCTAATCAGAAGGCTCGTTCACCGACATTCGAACCCTCGTTCATTCGATTCCCTTCGCCTTCATTCACGCTTGGGGCCTCCTTCGGAGGTGGTTGCGATTTGAAGTGCTGTTGTTCCACAGACTCAACTTTGCTCATCTCAGCCCGCAGCGCTGCTTCGCCCTCTGCGTCGAGTGTCTTGGGGGCGGATGAACCACAACCCAGCGCCGCGAGCATCAACAACGGAAGAAATCGACTGCGGAATGGCACCAAACGATAAATCGACATGAGACGGAATCCACAAGGTTTCTAGGAAATTTTAGAATTCGCCGACGGGGAGCAGGTCGTTGCGAACGCACGCACGACGGAAGTTCTCGGCATCGACGTTGTACGAAATGGAACGGACAGCGCCGTCCGCCATGACCACGTTGAATGCGCCCGAGTGAGATGAACCAAACCGGCCACTCCAGAAGGTCGGGGGTTCGGCCGGGTGATCCAGATCCGACATGGGATTGTTGCCGATGGCTCCCCAGCGGATTTCGTCCTGATCCCAGCCGGAATTCACGAACGGTTCGTTGTCGCCGCCGCTGCCACCGAAGTTCTTGATGTTGGTCTGCTTTTCACCAACCAGCAGGGTGTTCGACGTTCCGTCGACAAATGCAGCGAAGTCGATCGAGTTCTTGCAGGAACGACGAATGACTGCGCCATTGTAATTCGTCATTCCATCACCAGCGTTCCCCGCATAGTCCGACTTTGCGGAACTTCCGTACTTGGCCGGGCTCCGGCGGGTCGGGCAGAAGTAAGTGTTGATCGGAGTCGTATAGATCGTGGAATCGGCCGCAACCGTGGTCAGATTCGCCTGCTCAATCATCGGCAGAATCTGGAACATCCAGTTCCATTCCCCACGATTGTTGGCCGAGCAGCAGGCGGAGCAGGGCCAGCCGCTGCCATCGTCATTGCCACCATCGGGCAGGACACGGAACGTGTCGTGATAGTTATGGAATGCCAGCCCAATCTGCTTCAAGTTGTTCTTGCACTGGGTGCGGCGAGCCGCTTCTCGAGCCTGCTGAACTGCAGGCAACAGCAGTGCGATCAACACGGCAATGATGGCGATCACGACCAGCAGTTCGATCAACGTAAATCCCCGCTTGCGTGAGCGGCGAGGCACAACAGTCTGCTTGTCACAAAACATCTTGATCCTTAAAAAAACAGAGGAGGACGGCGCCCGACACCAAGACCGGTAGCGCTACGATCGGAAGGAGACGCCGGAGATTTGCCGGCGCCGCGACATCATTTGCGTTGAGGCGCCATATTCACAAACGCGCTGACACAAACCTTGACACAGGTCGTGCGAACAATTCAGCCTCACGAACACATCAAGCGGTGCTCGACCATTCCACGTCGTTCCTGCATTGAATCAGGCGATCATCCAACACAGGAACACCATCCAGGTTTGCTTCGCGCCGGGCCGGCCCTGCCTCGGGCTCCTGCTGAACAACAGCGGGAAATGCGAGAACTCAGGATTACGTTCACGTCATTGAAGTGCGGGGATTTAAACGTTGTCACGTGAAGGAAGGATGAAGCGGTTCTGAATTAACTCTGAACTCGAAAAGAGTCATGCCGCGGCTTCCCGAACATGATTCATTTGTCCCGCTCACCTGCCCGTGAACAATTTCTGGCCTAATTCTCATCAACGAGCGATCAACCCCGGTCGCAGACCCGGGAGATCAGGTAACGAGGGATCGCGGGAAACAATCGACAACCATGGTAGGCCACCGACATCATGAGCGGACTGCGCAGCATCGCCGCCACGACATGACAAACCCACTGCTTTCGATTGGCAGCGGATCGATGCCGCTGCGACCATTCCGCCACCAGCCGTGAGTCCCACTGTGCCGCTCCGCGAATGATCAGCGGAATCACGGCAGACGCGCTCTCGAATGCCAACGCCATCCCTTCCCCGGTAAATGGCTCGATATATCCAGCGGAATCACCAATCAGAAACATCCGCTCACCGGCAATGGCACCGGGACGGCTTGTCAGCATCGGCGTCCCGTGCCAGTTGGAACTGGTCAGCGCCTCTGGGACCGGACATCCTGCGTCTTCAAGAATTCGTCGAGCCAAATCCGCGATCGAGGGAGAGGATTTGACAGCGCGCGGATCCAGCGCCGCCGCCAGATTCAGCCGCCGATTCTCGATGCGAGTCACGCCCACATACCCGTCGCGCGAGCACGCCATCGTGATCTGGCCAGACGGATAGCTGTCGGAAGAATCCTCGATTGTGGCGCCAGCTCCGATCCGTGAGCGGGCCGAGATTTTCGAACTGAATTCCGGCAGCAACTTCAAGGAAGAACGGAGCAGTCCGTCCGCGATCAATACCAGTGACGCAGTGACCGGGCGTGAAGCGCTCCCCTGCGTCAGCGACAATGTTCGGAAAGGATCACCATTGTGTGGCTCGACAACGGCAGTCGCTTCCGGCAGAAATGAAACCCCCGCGGCGACGGCCGCATCGACCAGTTGCTGGTCGAGCAGCCGGCGCGAGATGGCGATTCCTTCCGGCAAATCCATGTCCAGAGACCGGCGTTGCGAGACAACGCACCAGCGGTTCACGGCAATTCCACCAATCTGCGTCAAAATGTGCGACAAGCCAGATTGACGCAGCAACGCGACTGCCCGCGGGTTCAGGCATCCTCCGCAAATCTTGTCGCGAGGAAATCGTTTGCCATCGAGCAACAGTGTGCGCAGGCCATTCCGTGCACACTGTCGAGCGGCAAACGCACCGGCCGGACCGGCCCCCACGACGGCGACATCCCATTCCGTTGCGGACGGTATGCTGGAAATCACGCCCCCCTGTTCTCAAGTTGATTCCAGACCATGGTGAGCCGTTCGGGCCAGTGCCGTCGGAATCTCGCGTTGGTCAGCCCTGCCTGCTCTGCAAGCTTCTGAAGCTCGCCCTGTGTATAAGCCGCCCGCACGGACAACGGCCCATCGACATGCACAATCGGCGAACGGCTCAACAGCCTGCACCCAACCCATGCCAGCACATAACCCCAGCGCGTTCGTACCAGATCATCAACGATCACCAGACCCGTACTGGTTGCCGCCATTCGTCTGAGTACAGTGACCGTGTCTCCCTCCGATAAATGATGGAGGAACAGCGTACACATCACGACATCGTATCTTGACGGCAGATCCTGCAGGATCGCGTCGTGGACAAAGAACTGAACATTGGTCAGATGAGCCGCCGTGGCGGCTTGTCGAGCCAGGTCGACAGCAGTCGGACTGATGTCGCAGCCTGTCACATCCATCGAAATGCCATGTCGCGCCGCCCTCCGTGCCACTTCGATGGCCACATCGCCTCCTCCCGACGCAATGTCCAGCACCCGCAGCGGCCTGCCATTTCCCGCGACAGAATACTCTCGGATTGAGCGAAACACCGCATCCACGGTGCGCGAGAAAAAATTGACTCGCTTCAATCCCTCAAGTGCCTGCTGATGGACCGCCGCATTCAAGCCCGGCTGATCCATGAGCTCCGGCTGCCGATCTCGATTTCTTAACGGAACCATGATTGCGTTGAACTCATTTGATTTCGACTCGATCCACAGCCACCAACTGTAACGAAACGCAAGACATTCTGCCCTGGGATTCTTTCGTCATGGGACGAGCTCCATTTGCGCGCATCTTTAAGTCAGCGACCAACGGGAGCGGCGCTTGCAGCTTCCGAGCGGTCGCTCGAATTGGGTTGACGGCACTGCCCTCATCAGGCGCCGAAGAAACGGGGGCGATGGCCGATCGAGATTGAAGGTCGGCATGTTTGAAGATTTCACTCTGCTCCCTTCAGTTTACGCCTGCTCGGTTCCGTTGCATCCGTACTTGTCTGCCGCCACACTTGCGGCAACTGAAGATTTGAACTCCTGCCCCATTTGAATTGAAATCTGACTTCCGGAGTCTTCGCCATGTCTGAACAGCTTGCCCGGCAACTGTGCGATGAACTGACAAAGCTGGTCCTGATTGACCCGCATACGCATATCAATCCCCATTCCGCCGCGTCGAAGACGCTGGCCGACATCATGGGGTATCACTACTACACGGAACTGGCTCACTCGGCCGGCATGCCCAAGGGACACATTGAAGAACCGGGTCTCGATCCCAAGGTCAAGGTGGGTCGACTTGTCGAGGCGCTCGGGAACCTGGACAACACCATCCAGGTCAGCTGGCTGGTGGAACTGTGCCGCAAGTTCTTCGGGTTTGCCGACGACCGGATCACTCCTGCCAACTGGGAAGCGCTGTACGACAAATCTGCCGCTCAAATGGCGGAAGCCGACTGGGAGGACCAATGCCTGAAGCAGTCGGGGATTGAGCGAGTCTTCCTGACCAATGATTTCGATGATCCGTTGGAGGGATTCAACACGCAGCGCTACATTCCCTGCCTGCGCACGGATGACCTGGTGTTTCACCTGTCCAAGCCTGAAGTCCGGGCGCGACTGGCAAAGGCGACTGGAATTGAGTTTGTCGGCGGGACCACACTGCGGCGCGCAATCGGCAAACTGTTTGAGCACTTCTCATCAAAGGGAGTCCGTGCGTGCGCGATTTCCCTGCCGCCGTCATTCAGCCCAAGCGCCGTATCCGCGGCGGAAGCGGACCCGGCACTCAAGGGACTACTTGGCGGTCGGGAACTGACGCCGGACGAATCGTCCACAATCAGCCGGTTTGTGTTCTGGACGCTGGCAGAATACTGCGTCGAATACAAGCTTCCGTTTGACCTGATGATTGGCGTCAATCGACGCGTCTATCCCGAGGGGGTCTACCAGGGCCAGGACCTGTTTGATCAGCGCGTCTCGCTGATTCAATACCAGGGTCTGTTCAACGCGTTTCCCCAGGTGAAATTCCCGATCTCGGTGCTGGCTCAGATCAGCAACCAGGAACTCGTCAGCTACAGCTGGATTTTTCCCAACGTGTTTACCAATGCCCACTGGTGGTATTCGAACATTCCGGCGTACATCGAAATCGACACCAAAGCCCGTCTGCAGGCGGTTCCGCGGAATAAACAAGTCGGCTACTACAGCGACATGTACAAGCTGGAATTTGCGTGGCCGAAATTCAGCATGTACAGGCAATGCCTGGCTCGAGTCCTGGCGCAGGATTTTGTCATCGCCCGAAATTGGAGCGAGGATCAGGCGCTCGACTTCGGTCGACAGGTCCTGCGTGGAAACGTGGAAACAATTTTCGGTGTCTGACCCATCCCGAGGCATTCCCCTCTGCGCCCTCCGCAGGGGGACTCCAGGGGGCTGGGTGGCATTGATTAACCCGTCGAACTAAGCGGGATGTGCCACTGTCAGCGAGGTTGAATAGCAGGCACATCTCCACGTCACAAAGCCGATTTTGGGTGGCACTGGCGGCGGCCTTGAGCTGCCAGTGGTTTTGGCTGCTCGGTTCGACAGTCACGGTCTCGCGCACTGAGTCTTCCCGATGATCTCGCGCAATCACCGAACGCTCACGAGATCGCCTCATTTCGGCACTGACGATTGTGGGTTTATCCACGATCATCGCATGCTTTTGGTTGAAATCACACGATCATCGCGGATAATCCCTTCAGGCGCGGAATATCCGCGATCATCGTGATTAAAAGTAGTTCTGTCGCTAAAAGATTGCTTGACACGTGATGCGAGACGACTTCTCAGCCGCGACCAAACGCCTTCTCGCAGAACGCGCTGCATTCACGTGTTCGAACCCCGAATGCCGCCGCAGCCAAATTGGCCCAGCGGACGCCGACAACAACAAATCCGTTAACCTTGGTAAAGTAGCTCACATCTGTGCCGCCGCCAGTGGCGGTCCGCGATATGATGAAAATCAATCGCCAGCTCAGAGGTCGTCGATCGACAACGGAATCTACCTCTGCGGTGGCTGCGCCGATCTTATCGACAAGAATAACGGTGCAGGACATCCACCCGATATGGTCCGCGGGTGGAAACAGGACCATGAGCAATGGGTACGAGATAGGTTGAATAGGGGCGAATTGGACTCAGCTTCCTTTGAGAGCGTAGTTTGGCAGGAGGTTACATCATCGGTCGGGACTGTTGGCCTGGCTCGTACGGTTAACATACATAGTGGCATTACTTATTCGGATGCGCGTGATATCGCGCTCGACGTCTACAAAGCCAACTACCTTCAACTGTCGGAGAGTGCCGCCAGAGTTGCCCGACAACGAGCGGAAGAGCTGACTGACGAGTTTCTTTCCGAATTAAAGAAACGAAACACTGAAGCGATCGCTTCCGTTGAATCGCCCGGAATGCAACACGCGCTCTTCACTGCACAAAAAGAGTATGCACGAACCGGAGACAAGGACCTTGAATCGCTGTTGGTCGATATTCTGGTGGATCGCGCGGGCACGACTGAACGCAGTATCAAACAGATCGTACTCGACGAAGCGATTGCGGTTGCACCGAAGCTCACAGCAGAACAAATGGACGCACTGACAGTCAGCTTTCTCCTCACTCGCACTCAGAATCACACAGTTCGGAACCTTGAAAAGTTTCTAGATTATTTGGATTCGCACATCGCCCCGTTTATAGAGACTCTTGCTAGCGATACGTCCTGCTACGAGCACCTCGAATACACCGGATGTGGCGCGCTTACCCTCATTGGCGGTCTAAAGCCCATCGGCGAGCTTCAAGCTCAAACGTACCATGGTCTGTTTGTGAAAGGGTTCGACGAAGAAGAGTGGAAAAGACAATTTCCCGATACGCCGGAGCTTCTGACATGGGCCGTAGTTACCTGCCAACAGGATTCATCGAAGCTGCAGATCAATGCAATGAATGAAACGACTCTAAATCAGATCTGCGAACAACACGGCGTGACCGGCGAATACCTCATAAAACTCAAGCAACTATTCAACCATTCAAAAATGAACGCGAATGAGGTGAAAGCCTACATTATCGGTGCTCGTCCGGGACTTCAGAAACTGTTTGATGTTTGGGAAAACAGTCA
>Ga0265327_10002459_pt1 | contig 19523 bp, 9 predicted proteins | sample 41621metaG_FD_202089 | JGI IMG/M metagenome (GOLD analysis project Ga0265327, IMG submission 202089) | Rhizosphere microbial communities from Carex aquatilis grown in University of Washington, Seatle, WA, United States - 4-16-21 metaG | ecosystem: Host-associated > Plants > Roots > Rhizosphere >...
CATATGACATTGCTGGTTTCGAGTTCCCCTGGTGGCCGTCAACTTGGTGCCTTAGCGGGGCGGGTGGCACGCCCTGAGTTATTGGGATGGGGATGGTCTTTGTTTGATCGCCACGCCCTTCGATGACTCCGGGACGTGCCACACAACGACGCGGCCGCCCTGATTGATCTGGATGCACATGCCTCCCAGATTCCCCATTGTTGGGAGTTGTCGGACGCGTTGGGCGCGGGTTTTCGCGTTCAGCTCACCTGCACGCCTGGAAGGGGAGGGCTGTAGTAGTGTCGGACGGGTTGGGCGCGCATTTGTGCAGACGACAAACATCATCATGGAGTATCGGTTTGGACGCGAGATCGAAGACGCCTCAAGTCTCCCAAGTCTCCCAGTGTCGGGAGTTGTCGGACGTGCTGGGCGCGTGTTTTCGCGTTCAGCTCACCTGCACGCTTGGAAGGGAAGGGCTGTCGTAGTGTCGGACGGGTTGGGCGCGCCTGTGTGCAGGCGACGAACTCCATCGTGGAGGATCCGAGATCGAAGACACCTCAGATCTCCGAAGCCTCCCAGTGTCGGGTGTTGTTGGACGCATCGGACACTTGTTTCTACTTTGAAATCACATCCCCACGACTGACGGAAGGGGGGCTGTCGCTAGTGTCGGATCGGTTATGCGCGCATGAGCGCCGACGGCGGAATCCGTTGCGATAGGTCGGATTGGAGCCGAGAATGAAGGCACCTCAAATCTCCCAAACCTCCTATTGTCGGGGTTTGGCGGACAAATTGGGCGCGTGTTTTCGTGCAGAAGACGGGGCCAACAACCACGGCCACCGCGCTGTGGCGACGCTGGGTCAAAATCATATCCGTACGACGAAATGATTCCGCCCACACACGAGCACGTCGGGAGGCGGACGGAACCCGGATTGCGGGTCAGACGTGAATCCAGGATGGGACTCAGAAACCGTGGGAAGGCCCAGCGGCTGATGACGGGATCACCCGGGCTAGAACCAGTTGTCCGTCTGCCGCCACGCATTCGTCGCGTGCGGTTTCCGATGGTGTTGCCGTAACCGTTCACGGGCAAACGAGGAGGACAGACCCATTTTCACGGACAAACGGCGCTTCGGAGTCGTGTCGCGTCGATGGAAGGTATTTGTTTTTGCTGTGAAAATGCGTCAGTCCCCGACCCGTGAACGGTTGCGTGTTGCCGATCGGACGCCGTGTGGTGAACAAGAAAAAGAAACCGTGGGCTAAGGCCCTGCGGCTGAGGGGTGGATTGGAGGTTTGAAGGCGTCAATTTGCAAATTCGTCGAGGAATGATTTCACTCGCTGGCATTCTCGAAAGAGCTGTTCAAACGACGCACCCGACAGCAGGAGCGCGACGGATGAGGCCAGGCGAATTGTTGCGAACGCTCCGGGGAAACGCCGGCCATTCTGCACGACGAAGCCTGATCGAGTTTCGTAAGTGACTCGTGAGACTTTCGGGCGGTCAACATCGTGGTCGCTGCAAACGCCGTTCAGCCAGCGGTCGAGGAAATTCAGCAGGGCAGTGAACTCTTCATAATCCAGCAGGCAATGATCTGCATCACAACTGAACCGCACGCTGCGTATCAGCTCATGCCGGTCCGTGTATCGGACAATGCCAATCACCGGGGCGATCCCCATCACTCGTTCCAGCCCCAGGCCAATCTGGGACATCGTTTCATACTCGTAGACCAATCGTGAACCCGGCGCAACGAACTTCAAGAGATCGTCGAGCGGGCTATTGCTACTGAAATCCCACGGCGTTCCATCAGGCCCGAAATCGTCGTCTCGAGTTGACATCTTTTGATGGCCTTATCGGAAGTCACTTTTTATCGCCAAGCAAGAGGGCAATTATGGGCAAGCAAGAGGGCCGTTACGGGCAAGCAAGGGGGCAGTTACGGGCAAGCAATGGGGCAGGCCCGTGAACGGTTACTGTCGGATCACAGTCGATCGACGCTGGAACGGAGCAGATGTGATGCGTTCGGCAGGATATCAAAAGCAGCAGATCAAGTCGTGCGCCATCCAATCCAACGGAGTGTCACCGCGCTCATTGATTCGTCGTGGGAAACTCGCCATTGGCATGCTTCGTTTCGCGAGCGACCAACGGGAGCGGCGGTTGTCGTTTCCGAGCGGTAGCTCGAATTGGGTTGAGGGGGCTCCCCTCATCAACAGAGGGATACTCCCTGCGCCCTCTTCGATTGATCCTGAACGCCGTTTCGGGCATCCTTCACGATCTCGAATGGGCTTTGAGTCAGGTTCGATTCTTTCGTGATGGGTTGCGCGGCGTTTGGTGCGCATCGTTTCGTGAGCGACTAACAGAAGCGGCGGTTGCCGTTTCACAGCGGTCGCTCGAATTGGGTTGAGGGGACTCCCCTGATTGGGAATGGATTGACCATGCGAATTGCCGGCGTGCAGATGGATTTTCGACTGGGTGAGCCTGCCACGAACCTGGATCGCATGATGGAGCGCGTGCGTGAGGCACGGCGGGGTGGCGCCACGCTGACCATCTTTCCCGAATGCGCCCTGACCGGTTATTGCTTTGGAAGCATCGAAGAGGCTCGACCGTTCGCCGAACCGATCCCGGGGGACTCGGTCCTGCGCATGACGGAAGTCTGTCAGGAACTGGGTGGGCATGTGGTTTATGGTCTGCTCGAAGCGGACGGGGAACGTGTTTACAACGCGCTGGCACTGGTGGGTCCGAACGGACTTGTTGGATCGTATCGCAAGACGCACCTGCCATTCCTTGGCGTGGACATGTTCACCGACTACGGCGATCGGCCGTTTCAGGTCCATGATGTGGATGGTGTTCAAGTGGGAATGTGCATCTGTTACGACGGCGGTTTTCCCGAACCGGCCCGCTGCCTGACTTTGCTGGGCGCGGACTTGATTGTTCTTCCCACGAACTGGCCGCCGGGCGCCGAATCCGCCGCCGAGTATGCCATCAATACTCGTGCCATGGAAAACACGGTTTATTATGCGGCTGTGAACCGGGTCGGGACAGAAAGGTCCGTTCCATTCATCGGACGCAGCCGGATCTGTGATCCGCTCGGCAAGACGATTGCCGTTGCCGATCCCACGGAAGAGGTGATTCTGTACGCCGACATTGACGTAGCCCGATCACGCAACAAACACCTGATTCGCAAGGCGGGGGTGAACGAAGTCAACCGCATCGCGGATCGCCGGCCCGAGCTTTACGGCGAGATTGTCAAACCGCATTTTCTCAAACGACCGGGCCGCTGATTGATACGAAGATCACTGCTCTGATTGACACAAAGATCATCGGTGGAACGCCTCGTCCAGGAGGGCCCATGACCAGTCCGACACTTCCCCTTCGCATGGTATGGGCAATCGGCTGGGTGGCGTTCGGACTTTGCGCTGGTCTGACCGCATCTGGCGCCGACGAGCCCATGGCGGTGGTGAAGTTTGAGGATCAGGTTCAGGCGATTTTCAAGGCGAGGTGCGTTCGCTGCCATGGTGACGCGAAGCAGACGGCCGGGCTGAATGTCGCGACCGCCGCGGGCGTATTCCGCGGTGGCGAATCGGGGCCCGCTGTGGTCGCAGGCAAACCGGACGAGAGTTCGTTGTTTGAACTGGTGCGCGACGGTCACATGCCTCCCAATGGGAACGACCCGCTGACGGCCATGGAACTGGAATCGCTCCGCCGCTGGATCGCGGACGGTGCCAGGTCCGAGGGACAGGCGACTACGTCCGCGGCCATGACCGAGCATCAAATCATCCCATTGATGCTGCTGCGATGCACTGCCTGCCATGGTGGTCGTCGTCGTGAAGCAGACCTCGATTTGCGGACCCGGGCAGGGATGTTGAAAGGGGGGAAATCGGGGCCCGCCGTCGTCCCGGGCAAACCGGAAGAAAGCCTGCTGGTTCGCCGGATCCATGCCGAAGAAATGCCGCCACGTCGGCTGCTGGTCTCTGTCAGCGTCAAGCCGATGGAGGGGGGAGAGCTGAAAAAGCTGGAGGCCTGGATCGCGGCCGGATTGCCCGAGTCTAATGTGGGGCCGGACGTGGCGAGCACAGAACCGGATCGCCTGGTGACCGATTCAGATCGCGACTTCTGGTCTTTTCGAACTCCACAGGCGGGGTTGCCTCCGACAGAGGGGCTGACACCGTCAGACCGGTCGCAGATCCGCAATCCGGTCGACCAGTTCATTGTGTCGAAGCTTCGCAGTGTTGGACTGTCACTCTCCAATGAAGCGGATCGCGTCACGTTGATCCGTCGTGTCACGCTGGATTTGATCGGACTCCCTCCCACCCCTGATGAAGTGGCCGAGTTCGTTCAGGACCCCAGTCCCGTTGCCTACGAAATGCTGGTGGAGCGGTTGCTGGCATCACCTCATTATGGCGAACGCTGGGGACGCCACTGGCTGGATGTCGCGGGCTACGCAGACTCGGAGGGCGCCCAGAACGAAGACCGCGTCCGGGCCGAGATGTGGCGCTACCGGGACTATGTGGTTCGCGCTCTGAATTCGGACAAGCCGTACGATCGGTTTCTGCAGGAGCAGCTGGCAGGCGATGAACTGGAGGAGTTCGAACAGGCGAGTGAAATCACGAGCGAGATCTACGACAACCTGGTTGCGACAGGATTCCTCAGGACCGCCCCGGATCGCACGTTTGCCAATATCACCAACTTTGTTCCGGATCGGCTGGAAGTCATCGCGGATGAAATGCAGATCATGGGGAGCGCCGTGCTGGGGCTGACGCTGCATTGTGCTCGCTGCCATACTCACAAGTTTGACCCGATTCCCCAGCGGGACTATTACCGGCTGACGGCGGCTTTGAAAGATGCCCTGGATGAGCACGACTGGTTGGGGCCGGACGCCCGTCGGTTGACTCAAGTCACCACGGCCGAGCGTCAGCAATGGCAGGAATTTGAAGATCAGATCACGAGCGAAGTGACCGCGTTGAAACAGCAGGTTGAGGCGGAAAAAGACGAAGCGGCCCGCAAGAAACTGCAGGAGCGGATTCAGCGAAGTGAAGCGAAACGACGTCCGGAGCCAAAGATTCGGGCTTTGTGGTCGCGCGGTGATCCATCGCCGACGTACCTGTTGCAACGAGGGAACTATCTGACGGCCGGAGCGGAAGTGGGGCCCGGAGTGTTGTCGGTGCTGACAGACGGCCGGACCCCCTTCGTTGTCGAACCGCCGTGGCCGGGAGCCAAGGCGAGCGGTCGCCGACTGGCGCTCGCCCGCTGGTTGACTGCTCCAGAGCATCCCCTGACGTCGCGTGTGCTGGTCAATCGCGCCTGGAAGCATCATTTCGGGGCCGGCCTGGTGACGACACTGGCCAACTTCGGGAAGACCGGCGCCGCGCCGACTCATCCTGAACTGCTGGACTGGCTTGCCGTCGAATCCGTCAAACGTGGATGGAGTTTGAAGACGCTCCATCGAATCCTGGTCACGTCGAGCACCTATCGGCAGTCGTCTCAACAGAGTCCGCAAGCCCTGAGGCTCGATCCTGACAATCGATTGCTGTCGCGCATGTCATTACGTCGCATGGAGGCGGAGATTGTTCGTGACTCGCTGTTGGCCGTCGCCGGGAAACTGGATGACACCCCATTCGGTCCGCCCGCGGATGTCGATGTCCGTGGAGACGGACTGGTGACGGTCCGGCGACCTGACGGTGGAGGTCGACGCAGTGTCTATGTCCTGCATCGCCGCACCAAGTTGCCCACCATCCTCGAAAGTTTTGATTCTCCTCAGATGGGCCCCAACTGCGTGGAACGAGGTGAATCGATCGTGGCCCCGCAGGCGCTGCATCTGTTAAACAATTCGAGTGTTCATCAACTGGCAATGGAATTCGCCCGTCGAGTTCATCGCGACGTTGGAGGTGATCCCACGGCGCAGATTGAGCGAGTCCATCTGCTGGCATATGGTCGCGCGCCCGACCATGCCGAACTCCAGCTTTCCATCGCATCGCTGGATTCCCTGGCGGGGCAATGGCGAAAGGCTTTGGGTGACAAGCCCGATGCAGCAGCACTGGCCGCCGAACGGGCGCTTTCCAATTATTGCCACGCGATTCTGAATTCTGCAGGATTCGTCTATGTGGACTAAACCTCATGAGGGGAGTGCCCTCAACCCACTTCGAGCGACCGCTCGGAAACTTTAACTGCCGCTCCCGTTGGTCGCTCGCGAAACGACGGTCGCGAATGGTGCACATCCCATGACGAATGAATCGAATCCTGGAATTTCTCGGCGTGGACTGCTCGAGAACGTCGGTTCAGCCCTGTCGCTGGCCGCCATGATGCACCTGTTGGGACGGGATCTGTATGGCAACGATCAGCCCGTGCGCCGGCGCAGCTTTGACCTGCATCCGCGTCAACCGGATCAAAAGCCCACTGCCACCGGGGTGATCCATCTGTTTATGAATGGCGGTCCGAGCCAGATGGATCTGTTTGATCCAAAGGAAGAACTGACGCGGCGGCACGGTCAGGACTACTTTGGTCAGATTGCGGGAGAAGTCGAGTTTCCCGAAGCGGCCGGGGCACTCATGAAGAGCCCATTCCCGTTTGCAAAGCGGGGTGAATCGGGGATGTGGGTTTCGGACGCGATGCCTCATTTCGCGACTCAAGTTGACCACGTGACGATGATTCGTTCGATGCATACAACGAATCTCACGCATGAGCCGGCGCTATACAAAATTCATTCCGGCAGCGAATTCATCGGCCGCCCCTCGCTGGGCGCCTGGGTTTCGTATGGCCTGGGAACGGAAAATCAGAACCTGCCCGCCTACGTCGTGCTGGATGATCCGCAGGGCCTTCCGGTGAACGGGATCGACAACTGGACTTCGGGCTATCTTCCGCCGCAGTACCAGGGGACTCGCTTCCGAGCCACAGGGGCTCCGGTTCTCGATTTGAAACCCGATTTCGACGAACCGACCGCGATTACTCAACTGGAACGCGAGCTGATCGCGCGGCTGGATCAACTCCATCAGTCGAAGCGTCCTGATCGTCCACAACTGGCAGCCCGGATTTCTACCTATGAACTGGCGGCACGAATGCAGCTGGCCGCCACCGACGCGCTCGATCTGTCGCAGGAAACAGAAGCGACGTTGAAGATGTATGGCATCGATCAACCTGTGACCGAGTCGTATGGAAGACGCTGCCTGATTGCCCGCCGATTGATTGAACGGGGTGTGCGATTCGTACAGTTGTTCATCAACAGCCAGATCTGGGACAATCACAGCAACATCGGCACTGCTCTGCTGGATGCCTGCAATCGAACCGACAAACCCGTCGCAGGACTGCTCACCGACCTGCGCCAGCGCGGGCTGCTCGATGAGACCCTGGTCCTGTGGGGTGGTGAAATGGGACGTCTTCCCATTTCACAGCTTCCCGGCGACAAGGATCCGGCCAAGGCGGGGCGCGATCACAATAAAAATGCCATTTGCACATGGATGGCGGGTGGCGGGGTCAAGCGAGGATTTGTGCTGGGAAGTACCGACGATCTGGGCTTCGCCGCCGTGGAAGACCGCGTGAGTGTGGAAGACTGGCACGCGACAATCCTGCATCTGCTGGGGCTCAACTATGAAGGCCTGTCGATTGAGCGGAACGGCTTGAACGAGCGACTGACCGGCGTCACTCATCCACGAATTGTGAATGAACTGATCGCCTGATGAGGGTGACGCCAACAATACAATTCGAGCGACCGCTCGGAAGTTGAAACAGCCGCTCCCGTTGGTCGCTCAGGTAAAGATGCGCGCTCATGGTGTTCGGCGCGGCGGTCATTGGATCTCGGACTTCAACATCATCGGAACAAGGCGCGGCAACTGGAGGCGACAGTGCCATTTTTTCGTTCGGGCTTTGCTGGTGGAACGTGTCTCAGGATGGCGATGGAAACCGGTTGCAGCGCATGCGGCTGATCGGCGTTCAGGATCAATTCCGTTGACGCCGGATTCGCGGTGTCCATCAGAAGTTCCCACTGCTGGTTTTCTTCCAGGCGAGGGAGCATGAACGAAATTGTCTCGCCATGGTCGGCATTAAACAGCAGGAGCAATGTGTCTCCCGCCACTTCCTCGCCATGTTCATCGACATCGACGCTGTCTCCAAAGAGGATCACACCGACACACTTGATGAACCCCGTATTCCAATGTTCCTCGGACATCTCGCGTCCATCGGCATTGACCCAGGCGATGTCCGGGGAGGCCGTGCCGTCGATGGATTGTCCGTGAAAATAACGGCGACGTTGAAACACGGGTTGTTCGTGCCGCATGCGCATCAGTGCTCGCACAAACTCCAGCAATTTCGACTGACGCTCGTTGAGGTTCCAGTTCAGCCAGGTGAGTTCATTGTCCTGACAGTAGGCGTTGTTGTTTCCCTGTTGCGACTGTCCCAACTCATCCCCTGAGAGCAACATGGGAACTCCCTGTGAGAGCATCAGTGTTGTCAGGAAGCAGCGGATTTTTCGTTCGCGCAGATCGAGAATTCGCTGGTCGTCGGTGGGGCCTTCCACCCCGTTGTTCCAGCTGACATTGTCATCGGCTCCGTCTCGATTCTCTTCGCCATTGGCCTCGTTATGCTTGAAGTCATAGGAGACCAGATCCGCCAGCGTGAACCCGTCGTGACAGGTCACGAAATTGACGCTTGCGTGCGGACGCTTACCGCTCCATTCGTACAGATCGCTGGATCCGCAGAGCCGGGTTGCGAATGCCGCCACCTGCCCTCCGTCACCCTTCCAGAAGTGCCGGACCGAATCGCGGTACTTCCCATTCCACTCGGACCACAACTTGGGGAAGTTTCCCACCTGGTAACCTCCTTCGCCCAGGTCCCACGGTTCCGCGATCAGTTTCACCTGGGAAATGACCGGGTCCTGGTGAATGATGTCGAAGAACCCGCCCAGTTTGTTGACTTCAAACAGTTCGCGGGCCAGCGTGCTGGCAAGGTCAAACCGGAACCCATCCACGTGCATTTCCTGGATCCAGTACCGCAGGCTGTCCATGATCAGTTGCAGCACGTGCGGGTTCTGCATGTTGAAGGTGTTGCCGCAACCGGTGAAGTCCATGTAGTACCGCGGCGCTTCGACGGACGTCCGATAGTATGCGGCATTGTCGATTCCGCGAAATGACAGAGTGGGGCCGCATTGGTTCCCCTCCGCGGTATGGTTGTAAACGACATCCAGGATCACTTCGATTCCCGCGGCGTGCAGTGTCCGAACCATCATTTTGAATTCGCGAACGGAATCGAGCGCATAGGCCGGAGATTCGTACCCGGGGTGCGGCGCGAAGAAGCCCAGGGTATTGTAGCCCCAGTAATTCGATAGCCCCTTCTCCACAAGAGATCGGTCACTGACATGAAACTGAACTGGCAACAGTTCCACCGCGGTCACTCCCAGCGACTTCAGGTGATTGATGGCGGGGTCAGATGCCAGTCCCGCGTAGGAGCCACGGAGCGCCTCCGGAATTTCCGGATGAAGTTTGGTGAACCCCTTGACGTGCAGTTCGTAGATCACGCTCTTGTGCATGGGGATGTTGGGCCGGCGGTCATCTCCCCATGTAAAGGCCGGGTCGATGACGATTCCCAGCGGCGCGAACGGAGCGCTGTCCCGGTCATCAAACGACAGGTCGCCCTCTTCTCCGCCAATCTTGTAACCAAACAGGGAATCGTCCCAGCGAACTCCCCGGGTAATCAGTTTCGCATAGGGATCCAGTAGAACCTTGTTCTGATTGAAGCGATGTCCACGATTTGGGTCGTAGGGCCCCGAAAATCGATAACCATAGAGTTGGCCGGGCGCGACATCCGGACAATAGACGTGCCAGACCTGGTCATTCCGTTCCGGCAGCACGATGCGTTGAGACTCCCTTTGGCTGTTGACGGAATCAAACAGGCAAAGTTCGACTTTTGTGGCGTTCTCGGAATAGATTGCAAAATTGACTCCCTTGCCGTCCCATGTTGCTCCGAGGGGATAAGGACGCCCCGGCCAGACGCGGCGAACGCTGAGCGGCGTTCCGGTTCGCTGTTCCTGAGAACGGACTCCGTGAGTCCTGCGATGTTGTCCGACAAAGGTCTGTTGCGTGGTGGTTGACATGATGCCCCTTTCTATTCAGTCCGGCTCTGAATGTGTGCGCAGTCTGGCCCCCACAGTTTCCATGGAAGAGGCCTGTCTGCGGCTCGGTTGAGCACAATCGATCCAGCGCGGTCACTGGCTGCACAATGGGATCAATTCGACGACGATGAAAATCGAGTTCTCACCGCCGCGCGCCCCAGTGGGATCATCCCGGGCCTCAAATAGCAGGTTTTATTCCTCAGCCGATGTCCCGGCAGGAGGTGTTGGCGGGGAATCCGGCTTCTTACGAACTCGTGGGGTCCGCGGTCGCCGACCGCGGCGCACGACATTCACCACGCTGCGCTGCGATGTGACCCAGATCTCCTTTTCGTCCACGGCGACATCTTCTGTGATCTTGCCAACCACGTAGCCGAAGACGAATAACAGCACATCCGCGTTCCATTCGTCGACGGCATTCAGGTAAGACCGAAGTGTCTCAGTGTGGTCCATGGCACCCTGCGCCCCGGCGACCGACATGACAGCCACCTTTTCATTCCACGAAACCGGGTCCTGCAGGGACTGTCGCACCTTCTCCATGATCTGCGAGCGTTCCTGGGGTGTCAGGCTGCGATCGTTGCGAATGGCTCCATAGACCGGATCGGGCTTGAAGAACAACCGCACGACCTGAGTTCGCTCCTGCGTTCTTCGATGCCCCGGATCGCTGGGGTCGGTGACAAATACTCCATCCACTTCATACAGAGAGAAACCGAAGTAGACCTGTTTCAGTCGATCAATTCGTTCGTCCGTGTAACGGTCGACAACAGCACCAGGAATCAATTCGCGAATTCGCCGCTTTTCGAGTTCGGCATCATTCCGACCCGCGGCCTTCAGAAACGCCTGCACATTTTCCAACTGCAAACCGTGTTCGAGAGCTTCATAGAGCTTGGATTGATATTCCATCCGCTTGGGAAGGAACACCTCGAACAGGGTGCCGGGTTCAGCTGGCTCGGTATAGAACAACGGCATCGGATCGTCCCACGGAATGCCAGCTTACTTCAGATCGTCCAGAGTCCGTCCCAAACGGATCTTGTCGATGGCGACCGGGCCACCGACGGTTCCCAGTGTCATCGCACCAATATTGAAGGGCTTGCCCCGCTGATTCTCGGGGAGATGTTCCCACAGGTCGACCGTCACGGTGTGCCACTGCAGCGGTAGGGCGGAAGACTCCTGTACATCCACGGCGCCCTCGGATTTCGTCGGCTCACCCAGCGAAACGGCCACGCCCCCGTAATGAGATGGCGCGACACGCACTGTGACACCACGGGTTTCAGCCGAGAGCGACTTGACGGAAAACTGCAGGTAACGGTACTGGCCGGGCGAGGGCTTTTCGACAACTTCAAACCACCAATTGGGAGTCATGTGGCCGAAGGGGGGCTGCCAGAGCGCGGAGAAATTCTTGTTTCCCGGCATCGTGATGTAGTTTCCTCCTGAGAATGCATCGGCTCCCGTTGCAAACTTCAGTCCGTAATTGTGGCCATGTTCGTAGGACCCCTTGACCGATGCAACGTTTTCATCGAAAAGTACAGCAACAGGCCGGCGGGCCACCACATCGGGGTGCGATGCTCCGAGGACGTCGCCGTGCAGCATCAATTCCTGCAAGCGGATGTTTCCAGAGGGCCAGGCATGACCGTCGGCTTTGACAAACCGAATTCGCGCTGCTTCGATGGGCCGTTTCAACGAATGACGATGAATTGCCGAATCCGATGTCAGGTACTCGGTGAAGACCCACCGCTCGGCGTCGGCATCCCAGTACTCGCATCGCATGTCGCGCAGCCACGACTCCGGGTGCGCTGCGTCTTCGACAAACGTGATCGAGTCCACCCGCAATTGTTTATTGAACGTATCAACGACCAGGGAGAAATCACCGCGCCAGCCGGATTCAATCATTCCGTGGTCATACCACGACAACCAGGGTTCGTGTTTGGTGTCACCTGATCGAGAATTCTCCAAGTTGCCATCGACCAGATCATTCGTCGGGTGCAGCGGAATTGATTGCTGATCCCCCATCAGCCACCGCGTGATCAGTTGATTGGGTTGCAGCAGGTTGGGACGCGATGCGACCGTGCTTTCCGCGGCAATCCACGACGTTTCGCGGGTCGTCGGTGGGGTGGGGATGCGGTCGCCTGCCGCGATTGCCGTTGCCAGCGAAACCCGTTCACCGGTGCGGACATGGGTCCGCCATCGATCCTGATATTGCGAGTCCAATCGAGCGACAGACCCCGTCCAGCCTGCCACAAGCAAATCTCCTCCGGGAAGCCAGGCCGGCACAACAATTCCCAACTCGTCACGGACATGCAGCGGTTGTCCATCGGAGGAGAAGACCGACAGCGTCCCCAGTTCACTACAGACCGCGATTTGACGGCCATCGGCGGACACCCGCGGGAATCGAAGTTGATCGTCGCCGTGAGCGAGCCATTTCAGTCCGAAGATAGCGGAGTCATTCTGAGTCTCTCTCGCAAACACTTTGAGTTGTTGTTGGGTGGTGACGACGACCGTGTCTCCATTCGGCGAAACTGACAGATCATCCGCCGAGGTCATCAGACGGCCAACAACCTGGTCACCTTGGAGAACGTATACGCAGCCACCAGAGTTGGTCGTTCTGACGGCGAGCGTTTGACCATCGTGGCTCAAATGCAGGCCCTGGATATCTCCAGAGTTGGCCAGAGTCCGATTCCAGAGTGGTTGCCCCGTCGTCGATTTTCTCGCGGTGACCGTCATCCCGTGTGCGGTCAGCAGCACACCTTCCCCCTGTGTTTGCAGGAGCAGCGATTTTCGTGTCGATTGAGACCAGTCCTCACCCCACAGGCGTTGTCCCTCACGATCCCAGACCGTCAGGCCCAGGTTCCCTGCCGCTGCGATCCAGGCTCCTGATGGGGATACGGCGAACTGATTCACCTGATCCTGAATCCATGCGGTGAAGGCCCATGGTGTCTGGCAACCTGGAAGTCCTGGCAGCGCAAACCGTCTCGAACTTCCGCCATCACGATCGACGGAATAGAGGTGGTATCCTTCAGGCGAATTCAGATCGAATCCCTGGACGAAGAAGCGGTCTCCTGCCCCCTGAGGATGATAGGCAAAGTGATCTGCAATTCGTTTCCGAAACTGAACCTGTCCGGTTCGCAGATCCATTCCATAAAGATTGTGGTCCCAGTTGAAGGCATTCAAAAGTGCAAAAGTCCCATCGGCATTCAAGGCGACGTCACGCAAGTGTGGGCCAAACCGGGCTGTTGACGCAGGCTTATTCGCGTGGTTCTTCGGCCCCCGACCGGGAATTGCTCCCTGCGCATTTCCCACCCAGTAGAAACGCGCGTGAGAATCTCGCAAGTCCACTGCGACGTCATTACCAACGATCTCTCCCGAGAACAAATCAAAAACGTTCTGATCCGCGGCAGGCTGAAAGCGCAGCCGGGCGGTGGCTGGAGTGCGTGTGGAAATCACTCGACCCACGCGGCGAAGTTGACCCAGCGGCAAAGATGTCGGTGTGTTGTTGACGACTGAGACAATCGTACCACCCTGTTCCGCCGGGTGTTCCTGCACGATGACGACGGGTCGAATTCCGTCTGCGGTGTCAGCGAGCGTGACCACATCACGAGGACGCCGGCTGTTGGTTTTCAGCTCGTTGATGATCCTGGCCAACGCCACCGCATTCTCACGAAATCGTGCGGGGTAAATCCAGTGGGCGTAGTCGCTGTTGGCCGAATGCTCATTCTCGATGTGATTGAACGAGATCTCCAGCGGACGGGCATTGGGATGGATACCCGGACGACAGGTCCCATCCACCAGAACCCGGACTCCTGCTTGATGGGCACGCGTCAACAAGGATTGCCATTCGGGCTCCAATTCCACGGTCTGGCCCACGACCAGCAGTGCGTCAAAGCACCGGTTGAGTTCGATGCTGTTCGATTCGATTCCAGGCAGCAGGCGCCGACGAACTTCTTCGAGCGACACGAACCGCGCCGGGCAGTTGGCGTACAGAAAAGACTGATAGGCCTCAAACTGCCGCGAGAACGAGGGACTGCCGACACCATTCCCGAAGGTTTCGACTTTGACCTGTCGTGGTGAGACGACGATGCCAATCCGATCACTGTCCGTCCAGGGCCGCCGCGATTGTCGAACCAGCTTCAACGCCTCGGACAGGTCATCAATCGTTCCATGGAGCGACCGGAAGACGGTTGTTGTTCCATGATAGCCCAGGCGCGGGTCAAGGCTGGCATTCGGCCAGTTCGGAATAGTCCCCGATGTCCCGATGCCATCGGCGCCGCGAACGATGGCCAGCCAGGTGAGCGGCAGGATCTGCTCGCCGGTTCCGAAGTCATTCCAAAGCTCTGGATGAACCCAGGCAGGTTGTCCTGCCCGCTTCGAAACGTCCACGCCGTGTGGCACCCAGTCTGGAGTGGTAATCTGCTCGGCCTGGTAGTGGACATCGATTTCATGGATGTTGGTGAAGTTGAATTCCGGCAAAACCTCGGGGCGGCGATAGGGGCCTGCGGTGGCGGTGATGAATGATCGGACAGGGGTTCCGGACCGTTCGGCCATGCGCCGATCGACCTCCTCCAGGGCTTTGTTGAATTGTCCCTGCGCATCGACAGCAAAACCGAACTTGCGATCTTCGACTCGATCAAGCAGCGGATCCCAACCCCCGGTTTGCGCTTGTTTCAATGCCGCTTCAAACTTCTGTTTCTCGTCATCGGAACTGAACTTTGCATTCGGCTCATACAGCCACCAGTTGGCGACCCAGGCCCAACCCGTCAGTCCGCGATAGCTCCAGAATGATTCTGTGAAACGCTGAATGACCTCGGCGAATTGAGCGGCAGTCCGCCGGTCATGGCCGGTCCCCAGGGGTAGTCCGCCATCCATATAAACCAGGATCAGGAATTCGCGCCATCCATTGGCGCTGTAGATTCCTGCAATCGGATGATGAGCCGATCCGAATTCCGCCTTTTCCGACGTGACCGCCAGTGGATCTTGCCGCAATCGTTCCTTGACCCGATTCAACAGCCCGCGACCGTGATCGTCATTGGGAAAATCAAGCGACAATTGTTGCGTTCGATTGACGAACTGGTTGATCCCGAGTTTGTGCATGCGATCGGCATGAGAAACTGCTGCGTCCGCTGCTTCCCAGGCATTTCTCTGAGGAGACGTTAGACCATAATCGCCGTAAAGGATCTTGCGGAACTCGGCCAGGTCAGCAGCATTGCCAAGAGACAATTGCTGCGGGACTGCGGTCAGTCCGGGGACCTCCACTTCCAACTGGTACTCGCCCCCTTGAGGAATGGTCTGTCGCAGTCCGCGAAACTCGAACGCACCACGCCATTCGCCCGGGGAATCGGTCCGCGCACTCATGGCCACCACGGTGGAGTCGATCACCTGCCGAGACTGACGATCCCGCATTCGGACTTCCACTTTCTCCATACCTGAACGGGCACGTGCGATGACCTGTCCGTGAATCCGCTCCTGGACCGAATAGTGTGTCCGATTGAGTGGAGTGACGACGGCTATCGTCCCCTGGCTGTCAGGCCGCCGGATCTCAATGATCTCCCGCACAAGGAACTCTGAGGGCCCGTCGGTCTGACGCGGTAGAACTTCCGGCGACACCTTGAGCTGGTAGAGTCCCGCTCCCTCCGCGGGAACTGTCACTCTCGATTCACTGTCGCGAGCGAGTTCGGTCCAGTCACTCAGGCCAAACGGTGTGATCCAGACTCGAAAATGAGGGGTGACCGTTGTCAGCCCTCGAAAAGAAATGGAGAGTGGAACCTGCTGACCATTCGTCCAGACAAGCGATGGGAATTTGACGGACAGCACCTCATGCTCAATGGATTCCACATGTTTTCTTTTTCCAGTGTTCCGGTCGTAAACCTGAAATAACTCCGTCGCGGATGCACGGCGAACGAGGATTTCGTCACCCCAGACTCGCAACGCGGAGATTGCAATCGCCGGGGTCGGCTTCAGGTCACCCATGTCGAGACGAACAGCAGCGAGCGGTTGCCCATCGGGGTCCAGTCTCTGCACAATGTCGCCGACTCCGTCGATAAAGGCGACGTTGCCTGTGTCGTCGACATCCCAGCCTCCGTAGCTGCCAACATCCCAGCGGTATTGAACCGGGACGGGACGTGACCACACCGTGGTTCCGTCCATTCGAGTGCGAATCAGCTTTCCCGCGACGAGCCAGTAGAACGACGACAACCCTTCGCAGACTCGAAAATCATTGGGTTTGCCCCATTCCGATTCGTGCTCGGCTCGAATCGGAAGCACACCCTTGACCTTGCCGTCGACGCCAACCCGGACTACGCGATTGCGGTGCTGATCAATCCCGTAGAAGTCGCCACTTCCCCCGGCCTCGACATGCGACGGAGCGTCCCAGCCGACTTGATCGTTGACGAGAAAATCATCCGCGGCCACTTGCTTTCGGAATGTCGCGTCGTATAGGTTCAGGGAATGATTGAAGTGGGCATTCGCGGAGGCAATCACACCATCGGCGTTGGCGGTGACATTGTGAATGGCATAAATCACTTCGCCCCCGAGTTTCTGCCGACCATCACGCGAAAGTCGCAGGCAGAAGCCCTTCCCCTGACTTTCACTTGATAGATACACGAAGCCGTCCCGCCCGATTGTCATTCGTGCGGCGACACAGCGGAAGAGCGGTGATTCGCGCGAGATCACTTGTTCAAGCACTACATCTGCGGACAAGCCGCAATTCACCATTCCGCCAAGCCAGATTATGAACGCCGGTGCGATTGCAGACCATCCCCGTCGCGATACGAGTTCGGTGGGCATGACGTCCCCTTGGCGAGCGGGCTTTGCCGACACTCGATCCCGTTGTCGAAGGGATCAGGTCGTACTCCAGCTCTCGATACGTGCAAAAAGATCATCCAGCTTCTGATTGTCGACGACGTTGTCAAAGAAGTTTGTCAACCAGGCCGCGATCTCGCATCCATTCGGTGGACTGGTGCTGTCGCCGGAAGTTCCCGAACTTCCCGACGATCCGCTCGATCCATCGTTCGGACACGTTATCGAACTGAACGCGTGATCAAGCCATTCAATATAGGGACTCGACTGAATCCACTCGACCAGACTTGGAGGAAGCGTCAACGCGTCGGGCTCGCTCCCCGCATCGTCATCATGGCCGAGAAGCGAGTCCCAGTCCCACTTCACTGCCGTATTCAAATGTGGCAGTGAGTGCGAGTCCAATAGATGAAGCAGATCGCTGCCAACAATGGCCGTGTGAGGCCCCGAATCTTTGTTGTCCTGATGGTTTCCCGTCCCGGAATCACTTCCAGAATGTCCACAAAGATCAGGACCAATGCAAATCACCGGCGTCAGCAGCGGGTTCGCCGACGGCAGGAGACGCGATTCCAGGCGTTCGACGCGGATGCACGCCGACTCCACCCGGTTCAATCCTCTCTTTCGCCGAAACGATTGCGTTGCCATCAATGCGGTACTCCCCGTCGCGCGTCGGAATCAGGCTGTGATCGATTGAGTTACAAGTCGCTGTATGCTGCTCAGATCACGAGCCCCTATAATCATCCGTCGACCAGGACAAATCAACAGAGTTTTTGGAGATTTGCGCCGCCGCGCCGCGTAACCGTTCACGGGTCTGTCCCCTGGCTTTTCCGTGCGCGGTTATCACGCCGTCAACCTGGGCAATCACATATTGGTCTTGGCGTCGCTTGCTTCGCCCAGGACGGAATTCAGGGCGTTATTCAGGGCACTGTCGTGACGATGATCCTTGGAATAGATCCGGAAAATACAAAAGCTGATTGGCAGGGCTCGGAACAGGTCGTCGTCCGACAATTCCTGAGTGGTACCGACTGCAGGGTCGAGTAGAAAATTCTGCCCCCCGGCGGGCAGGCGACCGCTGGGACGGTGATAGTGCCGGGCGACATCAATGTTCAACGGGATCTCTTTCCACTCCTGAGGCAGTCGCTCGCGGACGCGACGCAGGACCAGATCCGGCTCAGAAAAGATCGTCGTTCGCTCGGCTGTACCCGAGTGGAAGTTCAACGTTCGCTCGCAAGCCATCTTCCATGGGACTTGTCGAGCCAGGATCTGTCGCCACCGCTGTCCCAGTTCTTTCAGTTCCGGGCGGTCGCTGTCACCCCAACGCATCACGTCGACCAGGAACGACGATTCGGTCAACTTGCGATAGCTGTCGAGATGCTCAAGGGGATTCCCCTGGAACAGGTGCGGCATTGTTTCTGGAAACAACTCTTCCAGTGCCAGATCGACAGCGCGAACCGTCCTGTGGAAGTAAATTGTGCGGAACAGGTTGGCGCGCGTTTCAATAAAATTGATCAGCGTCGGCAGGCCGCGCGAATGGATCGTCAGGCCGGCAGGAGTAAAGAAGGAATAATGCAGGATTCGATTCAGATCGAAGGCCTTGGTGTTGTACCCCGACATGTAGGCGTCACGCAGGACGAAGTCCATGTTGTCGACGGTATAAATACCGCTGAACAGTGATCGCAGCTTGCGCAGCCAGTCGGGATGCCCCTCTTCCGCCCCCGCCTGCTTCTTCGGGCGGCGAATCAGCCAGGAAATCTGTTGTGGATCCAATTCTTCCAGCGGCTGTAATCGGCCGTTGGGATTTCGCCGGATCCGACGCAGAAGATCACCCAACTCCTGCTCGATGATCACCCCGCCGATGTCTTCGTGCGTCACATCAAACTGATGCAGAAAATGTTCGTCGAAGAAATGTCCGAACGGACCATGCCCGACATCGTGCAGCAGCGCTGCCATTCGCAGCAGGCTTTCGACATACGCCCGTGACGGAACGTTCCGGCAGGAATCGATGAGTGAGTCGTACCAGTGGTCGATTGCGACGGATGCAAGGTGCATTGCCCCCAGGATGTGCTGGAACCGCGTATGCTCGGCCGAGGGAAACACCCACCAGGCAGTCTGCAACTGATGGATCTGTCGCATCCGCTGAACCCACGGATGATCGATCACCTCCTGCTCGGCCACTTCACCGGCGGGCAGGCCTGAACGTGCAATAAACGGGATATACCCGTGAATTGGATCGTGGGACAGACTTTCATTGGCAAAATCGCGGGGCATCAGCAGACCTCAATCCAGTCGAACTCAGTAGCATTTCCGACAGTCGCCGTTCACGGGCAAGCAAGGGGGGACAGACCCATTTTCACGGGCAAACGGCGCTTCGGCGTCGCATCGCGTCCATGGATGGTATTTGTTTTCGCCGTGAAAATGCGTCAGTCCCCGACCCGTGAACGGTTACTCCGACAGGATAACCGAGGTCTGCGAATGCAGACAGGGCAGGTCGCCCGAGATCGACGCCAAACGCCATTTTTCCATCGGACCGGCGGGTGATTTCGTTCTGGAGAACTTCACCCATGACGATCGTGAAGTTAGAACGCTTTTCGCTTCCGGATCGGCTTGACCACTTCAAAGATCAGAAACCGATCCGACGGTGCGGGGCCAAATGAGTAGGGAACCGGTCCACAGGCCGAA
>Ga0265327_10002460_pt1 | contig 19506 bp, 16 predicted proteins | sample 41621metaG_FD_202089 | JGI IMG/M metagenome (GOLD analysis project Ga0265327, IMG submission 202089) | Rhizosphere microbial communities from Carex aquatilis grown in University of Washington, Seatle, WA, United States - 4-16-21 metaG | ecosystem: Host-associated > Plants > Roots > Rhizosphere...
GGACGGACAATGGAGGCGGGGCGCCCCCCCCACCCCGCGGATTTCCCTCCCCGCCCCCATTTCGCGGGGTGAGGGCACCCCGCCTCCACGATGTGCACGGCCCGCCCATGGTTTTCTGCGCTTCACTTCGCGCGGGCTTCTGGAATCCTCGGCCGCGAGATGACGTCGCCCGGACTCGCCTATGCGCAACGCTCGCCCGGAGCCACCACCTGTGTGGTCGTCGGCCGCTTCGAGACCGCCGTCGTGCCCGACCTCCAGGACTATCGCGCCGTGTTCTGGCTGGTCGACGGCGAGGGCGGCGCGCACCCTCCGCTGGGACTGGCGCCCGGTGCGCTCCAGCCCAGGCCGATCGAGTCGCTCGACTCCACGCGCCTGACGGCGCTGCTCGACCAGTTCGTCCGCCACGACTCCCGGCGGCTGCCATCGGTGTTTGTCACCGACGACGCCATCCACCAGCACACCGAGGCCTACCAGTCCATCCTGACGACCACCTGCGCGCATCTCGACGGCCACCGGCGGGTGCGGGACGCCCGGCAACGGGACGGTTTTGCCTGGCAGAAGCACGTGCTGCAAAATCTCCCGGCCTACGCGCGGCGGCGCCTGCCGGCCTCCTGGCGCGGGGCGTTGCGCGGCCTGCCGGCCTTCGTCTGCGGGACCGGGCCCTCGCTGGATTTTTCCGCCCCGCAACTGGGTCCGCTGGCGAGCCGCGGCGTCGTGGTGGCCGCCGACTCGGCGCTGCGCACGCTGGCGCGCCACGGGATTGCCGCCGACATCGCGGTTTCGATCGACGCCGCCAAGGAGCCGGACAAATGCCTGCCCGGGGAACACCGTCCCGCCCGCGCCGTGCTCTCCATCGTGAGTCCGCCGGGGTGGCTGACCGCAATGCCGGCGGAAACCGTCTGCTTTGCCGCCAGTCGCCAGATCACCACCGCCTGGCTGGCGGAGATCGGCATCGGCTGGCCCGATGTGACGGTCGCGGAATACTGGGGCGGCACGGCGCTCGAGCTGGCCCGCCACCTCGGGTGCGCGCCCATTTATCTCTTCGGCCTCGACCTCGCGTTGGATCCCGCCCGGCCCGACCGCCGTCACACCGCGGACGCCGAGCCGTCGCTGTATTCGACCGCACCGTTCGACACCAGCCAGCGCCTGCCCGAGGTGCCCGGAAACTACGCGCCAACCGTCCCGACCCACATCCTCGGCGACTGGCAGGTCCTCGACAACCGCCTCGCCGGCTGGCCGGTCGGCTTGGCTTACAACGTCACCGATCGGGGCGCGTGGCTGCGCAACACGACGCTGGTGCATCCGGACAATTTTTCCCTGGCCTCTCCGTCGGTGAGCAAGGACGGGATCCTCTCGCGGCTCGGCACGCCCGATCCGGCCGGCGCGGCCCTGGTGGCCGGCGCCTTCAGCCAGATCCGTGAGACGGCCCGGCGCGAGGCGGCCGCGGTGCCCGCGTTGCGCGCGGCCTTGGCCAAGGGCGGACCGCCGGCCGCGGCCGCGGAGTTCCGCCTGCATTTTGCCGACCAGACCCTCGGGCGGGTCCTTGGCGCGTTTTCATTGAAGATCATGCCCCACCTGATGCCGCCGCTCGAGGGCGACTCGGTATTCTGGAGCACCTTGATCGACGAGTACTCCGAGTTGCTGGCGGTGGCCCAAACGGTGGATTGAGTCCGGCCGCAAAGTCAGGCTGAAACCGCGCAAGACCGCTCGGCGGCGGCCGCAGTCGCCGACGCCTTTGCAGCGGCGGCCAGTGCGCCGGCCACCACGGAACCGACGGTTTCATGGGTGTTGAAATGGTCGTAGATGCGGCGGCGCTCGGTCGTCGTCGCCGCCAGCGCGCGTTCGCAATCCGCGAGCAGGGCCGGCAGATCGCCATGGGGATAGCGGCGGATCAGGCCCGCCCGACTCAACTCCTCCAACCGGCCGCCCGCGCGGGAATTCTCCGAAACGGGCACCAGGCCCAGGCAACCCGACCAGAACGGCCGGTCGGTGTGGGCGGAGCTCATCGCCGGCGTGGCGAACATGCGGCCTTCGGGACACAGGCTCGCCTTGAAACGGGCGGCCAGCCGGGTCTTCTCCCCGACTGGCACCGAGTGATCATGGATGGCGACGAACCGATCGCGCAGGTGTTGCTGCAGAAACTCCACCTGCCGGCGGCGATGGGGCGTAAATCCCATTTCCGAGCCGAGGAAGAGCAGGCGTGGCTCGGGGTCGTTTTCAAACGGCACCGAGAATGGTTGCAGGTTGGCCACCCAGCTTCGTTGCATGGTGAGGCAGCGCGGGGGCAAAGTCTCCCGAGCACGGGGGTCCAAGGGCGACTCATCGTGGATGAGAATGTCGAGATGCGGCGCAATGTCCCGGAAGCAGGTCATCGAGCGACTCGCCTCGTCGTAGCTGTAGAGCAGGTGTCGCACGCCAAAACGCCGCAGGAGTTCAAAGGTCCGGCCGGCGGCCGCACCGAGCGACTGCGGTTGATGGCCAATCGTCACCAGCCATCTTTCCTCCCCGGGTTCCCGCGGTGTCCGGGCCAGGTCGAGGAGGCCCGCCGCTCCGGTCACCCAGGCAGGCAGAAATTGGAGGCCAGGATGACTCAGCATCAGGAAGCACCGGGTGTTTTCACCGTACCAATCGCAATCGAGGCGCGCCTTGCACAGGAGCGCCTGATCACGCGGATCGGAAACCAAGGGCCGAAGGTCGATCGCGGGCACGCGCGCCACGTAGCTGGCGGCGTCTTCCAGGTCTCGCGCCCAGGTGTTGAAAAAGCAGAGACGCAGTCGGCGGGGCGCGGGAGCTCCGCTGTTTTCAGCGCTCACCGTCGATTCCTCCAAACGGACAATCGTCGCGGGGGAGCGACGGCGGTGGGCCGATCGCTGCCCGGCGTCTCACCCTGCCGGAGGCCGGCGCAATTCCAGTCACGATCCGCACAAAGTCCATTTTCAGGTTTGCAGACACTCCCGCACGCCGAGGTCGGCGGGCCGGACATCAGATCGAACCTCGGGGTGCGCCGCCGCGGGATGATCCGGACGGGACCGCCCGGCGTGCAGACCAGCCGCGAGGCTCTCGATCTTGCGCACGGCGTTGTCCACCGAGAAAGCGATCGCCCGCGCCTGCCCGGCTCGCTGCAGCCGGGTCATCAGCTCCGGCGTGCGGGCCAGCGACGCGAGTCGCTCTGCCAGATCGGCGTCGTTTCCGGCGGCAAAAAGCAGGCCGTCAACACCCCCGCGGATGATCTCCTTTGCCCCGCCCGTCCCGCTGGAGACGACGACCAGGCCGGCCGCCAGCGCCTCGACCTGAGAGATTCCGAACGGCTCGCGGAACTTGCTGGGGAACACGAGGACGTTGTTGCGCGCAAACAAGGCGGCCAGGCCCGGCCGGTCAAGAAACCCCGTGAAGCTGACCTTGGCGGCCATTCCCTGCCTGCCAACCTGGTCCTGCAAACCGGCCAGGAAATCCGGATCCGGGGCATCGCCGGCGATCTCCGCGGTGAAATCGACGCCCGCGGCGTGCAGCCGGCCCAGGGCGGCGACCAGGGTATCCACACCCTTGTACGGCAGGACGAGGCTCGCATAGCAGATGCGCAGGCGCCGGACGTCGGGCAGAAACAGGCGGAAGAACCGGTCGATGCGCGCACCGGGATAGAGCGTCTCGCGGCGAGCCGGGGTGAATCCCGCCTGCGCATAAACCTCGCCGTTCCAGTCGCTGCAAGGCGCCACCCAATAGTGCGGCTCACGGGGTTGTTCCGCCACGGCGAAGCCCGGCGAGGCGTTCGCGAGCGCGTGCAGCACCGGCACATTGGCGCGCAACGCGGGCTGCAGGATTGACGCGCCCAGGAAGTCGAGATTGCCGGCGAGCACCAGGTCGGCCTGGGCGTCGACGACGGCTGAATTGAGAAGCGCGGCGTTGTCGCTCATGCGCCGGACCATCTCGGCCCGGTCGGTCAAGGGCGCCGGCCGGCCGCCGACCCACGTGCCCAGCATCCGCAGTTTACGCAGCACCCGGTGGTCCATCTCAACCTCGTCCGCGGCTGGCGTTTTCCCAAATTCCGCGCTGTCGGAAGTGAGCACCCGCACGCGGTGCCCGCGCGCGACGAGTCCGTGGGCAAATTCCCACATCATCCGCCCGTAGCCGCCGAGTTCCTGGGGAGGGAAAAGATTGGTGACCAGGACGACGGAGAGCTGCTTCGCCGGCGGAGCCGATTCCAGCCGCCCGACGGCCCGGAGATAATCCTGAAGCCGCTCGTCGCCCGTCGCCCGGGCCAGCAGCTCGCGATGGAGCGGAGCGGCGGCGTCCGGCAACAGGCCGGCCCGCAAAGTTTCCTCGAGCAGGGCGAAGGTGCCAACCGCATCGCCATCATCCAGCGAAGCCGCCGCGAGCATCAACAGCGCTGCCTGGCAGTTCCGGTCGAGCGCCACGGCCTGGTCGAGGCAACGCCGCTTGAGCACGGCATCCCCGGCGCGTTCGGCCATTCCCGCGAGGGCGACGCATTCGTCCGGTGAATGCGAATTGACCAGACCTTGCGCAATCCGGTCGACCGTCCAGGGCGGGCCGTCCTGCGCAGACCCGCTGGCGGGTCCATTTGGCAAAGGTTGCGTCGACTTGCGCGGCAGGTTTTCCCGGGAAGAGAGCATGGTTGCCGAAAACAGCACAGTGTCTGCCAACCGCGCCGTCTTCGCTGCAGCACGTTGTCCTGCATCAACTAACGCGATTCTTGCTTCTCTGGGAAAACTGCGCCGGTCGAGCGGGGCAAATAATGCCCGGCGCAGGGCCTGGGGACGTCAGGAACCGGCGGCGACCGCCGGGGCGTCCGCCACGCCGCTGCCCATTGCGGCGAACTTCCGTCCGATCGATTCGAACGCCGGTGCGCGCCGCATGACGGCGCCGACGCGACCCGCCAGCGCGGAGAACTCGTGTCCCGGGAGCCTTTGCGCCAGCGGCATCATTGAATCGAGGATGCCCTGGCCGGCTTTCTTCAGGAGCAGTTCCAACTGCGCGGGCGAGAGCTTTCCGGCCGCAGCCTCCATCGCACCGATCGCCTCTGGGACGGCGCCGAGGCGCAGCAGGCCGAGCACGCACACGGCGTGCGGGAAGTCGTCCGCCGGGCGAAATTCCACGCACACCCGGGCCACGGCGACGGCGCGCCGGAACTCGCCGCCCTCATAAAGACCGATCAGTCGGCGGCGCAGGTCGTCGAAGTCCGGCTTCAGGCAGCGGCCGCGAAAGGGACTTTCGAACGCGTAATCCGAAATCTTCCCGGTCGAAAAGTGTCGGAAGGCGGCGCCAAAGGTATTCAGGTAGTAACCGAAGATGAGCGCATTTGCGCGGGGCTTGGGGGGGAGGTCCGGCTGGGCGAGCAGTTCCGCAAGTTCCGCCTCGGAAGCGGCCTCGTACTGCGCATCGAGGCCGTTGTAGAAACTGAAATCCGCGCAAATCGCAGGCTTGCCCCAATAGGTCGCCTCGATTCCCAGGGTGGATCCGAAGGTGAGCACCCGCTCGGCCCCGTCGAGCAACGCATAGGAATCGACCTTGGCATCGGGCAGGATCAGCGTGATGTTCGGCACTCCGGCGGTCGCCGCCTGCCATTTGTGCGCGGTTTCGGGCGTGTTGTCGTTCGGGTGGACACGAATCCAAAGGTGGGCGTCCGGGCTGGTCGCCGCCAGCAGTCGGGCAATGCGCGGCGCCGCTAGCGCCTGGCTCGGGTAGATGCGGCCCAGCGTGCCCTCGCAGATCGCCGCATATTCGAACTCCGACGAGGTGAAATAAACGACCCGCCGCGCCGCGCGGTTCCAGTCGACCGGCACCCGGCCCGCCTCCTGTGCCTTCACGTAACTGAACCAGGTCTTCTCCACCCGTTGCCGGCAGGCGTGGAAGAACTCGTGGGCGAGCGACTCGGCCCGCCGCGAGTCTCCGGCCAGTTCCCAGGCCTCCCGGGCGCTGGCCTGAAAGGCGGGCTTGTCATGCGGCAGGGTGTTGCGGTACAGGGCGAACTTCCTGAAGTCGGAGCCCCGCTCATGGGTATAGAATTCGATTCCGGCCTGCTGGCAGGCGCGAACGGCCGACCGCATCATGCTCCATCGGCCATTGTAGATGTAGACCCGATCGTACGCCCTCACCGCCAGCGCGCGGCGAATCGCCAGAAACGTCGCGACCGCGGCCCGCAGCGTACGGTTGATCACGCCGGAATAACGGACGGTGTCCACGTCCGGCGAGCGCACGAAGTCGATCACCGAGGAGAGCGTGGCCATCCCGGCGTCAAAGGCTTCGTAGCGGTAGTTGCGCAAGGCCGCCTGGTCCGGAAACACCACCGGCAGGCGGCCGAGTTCCCGGCGGTCTTCCGGCCGCAGAAAATCCGCCAGGCTGACCACCGGCACCCGGGCCGAAAGCTGGGCGGCGCCCTGCAGGCTGCGGCTGATGCACTGGACGCAGCGTGGGGCCTCCCGCAGGGGATTGAGCTGGCAGGAAACCAGGTCGCCGTCGCAAAGCACCAGGTCCACTTCATCGCCGAGGTCGAGGTGCCGTTGGGCGATCTCCAGGTCCGTCTCGAAATGGGGCGTCGAATAGGCCAGCGGGGCGTAGACCAGCACGCGACGCGGCCCGGGCGCGGCCACAAACGCCTCGCTCACCAGGCGATCGGGAATGTCCGGTGCCTCGGGTGGATTCATCGGATCTCCCTCACCAGCTCAAACGCCTCGGCGGCGGCCACGCCCGCCACACTCCCCCAGCGGTGCGCAATCGCTCGCAACGCCTCGGGCGAACGCGGGTGCGGAAAGGCGCGGACCTCGCTTTCGTAGACCTGCATCGCGGCGATCTTTTTTTCCAGGTGGGGCGAGATGTCGAAGAATACCGACGGACGGAACCGCGGCTCGAACTGCTGGAAGGACCACTCGGTCGACGAGGCCACCTCGTAGGCGTACAAACGCCGCACCACGCTCCCGGCCATGGGACGGGTGGCCGCCAGGGTGGCGCGAAAGGTGATGACGTGGTCCATGTTCAAATCGCCCCCGTGCTGGGTGAACACAACCTCGGGTTGGACCCGCGCAATCTCGCGCTCAATCACCTGGGTAATGTCGAGCAGCGGCAGGGTATCCAGCTTCTGGTCCGGCAGGCCGCCGAGCGACACCTCCGTGGCGCCGAGCAGCCGGCCCGCCTGGCGGGCCCGCGCGTGATGGCGGTCGAGGGCCGGGGCGTCGCGGACGGGGTCGAAATCCGGACGCGACGTCAGGCCGTTGGCGAGAATGAGAATCGAGACCGCGTGGCCCTCGGCGGCGAGGCGGGCGATGGTGCCGCCGCAGCCGAGCACCTCGTCGTCGGGATGAGCCGCCAGGACGAGCGTTTTCATGGGGCCGTGGGATTGGCGGCGACGAGGCTGCCCTGGCCGCTGCGGAGGATCTCGAGGCTCGCCGGGCCGTGGTTGAACAGGAGGTCGACGGCGGACATGAACGGTTCAAATCCCGGGAACGACTGGCGGTACTCCGGGTGCGGGTAGTCGTGAAACCGCAGTTCGATTCCCGCCGCCGCGAACGCCGCGGCATCAAGGTAATCGCGGCCGAACGGGCCCGACAGGTAGATCGTCGCCCCGACCTCCCGGCAGAGATTGAGGATCAGCGTGTCCTTTTCGCCGGCGACGCCCATTTCGGAGCTGCGCCTGGTCGGGCAGTTGAGCCCAAAGGCGCGGTGCAGGTAATCGGTGGTCGCGGTGGTCAGGTCGACCAGGCGCTTCCACTCCCGGCCATAAACCTCCGCCAGGAATTCGCGGTGGGCGGCGAAATGCGGGGCCCGGGCATAGTTGGCCGCGAGGGCTCCGAGGTGCTTCTGCCTCCAGGGAGTGTCGGCGGCGACTTCCACCTGGTTCAGGAAGAGCTCGCCGTGCCGGCCCTTCGACTGCAACGGGACCGTCAGCCAGCCCCAGCCCTGCGGCGTCCGGACCTTGTTGCGGTTGGCAAACTTCGTTTTGCTGTTGGCATCGAGATTGACGTGGTCGAGCACAATGTGGAGGTCGCTCCGGGCGATGCGGTCGAAGTAGCCCAGCCAGGGGAGGTAGGCGGGTTGCATGATGGATACGATCATGGGAGGGAGGCGGTTTTGAGGATGTAGACGGTGAAGTCGCCGGGATGATAGTCATGCCGGAGAACCACCGCCGGACTGAGTGTGCGGCAAAAATCCACGGTAGGGAGCGGGTCCGCGTAGAATTCCCCCGGCTCCGGCCGCGAATTCCAGGCACTGAGGGAATTGAAGGCCACGCCCCGACGGCTGAGGGCGAAGAGGCGGGTGACCATTTGCTGCAAGAACCGGACCGGCTCATGCTCCCGCAGGTAGAATATACCACTCGCCAGAACGTAGTCGAAGGCGCCGGGATCCTCCACCAGCACGTTGCCCACCCGGAAATCCGCCGCCGGAAATCGCCGCCGGGCGGTTTCAACCATGCCCGGCGTGATATCCACGCCGGTGTACCTGAGTCCGAGCCCCTGGCGCTCCTGCCATCCGTAGAAGTCACCGAGGCCGCAGCCGACATCGAGGACCGAACACCCGGTGAGGTCGCCGATGCCAGCCAGGACGGAAAAACGCCGCTCCTGCGCCGCCTGGCTGCCCCAATTGACCGCGGAGGGGCTGACCTGGTGGCGTTGCAGGAGGTCGCTGAAAAACGCGATGGTGCGCAGGTCGTCGCGCGCGCTGGAGGTGACGGCGGTCCTCATGGGTTGGGCAACGACAATTCCGGGACGGCCCCGAGAACATCCCCGGCCCGCAGGGTGCGGCCGCCGCTGTTCTCGTACTGGCAGTCCGTGACCACGAGGGCCCCGTCTCCGCAGGCCACCACGACCGACCGACCGTCAGGGGAGGCGTCGAGGATTTCGCCCGGCACGGCGCGCGCCGTTCGCGGCGCCGCAACCCGGATGCCACCGGCCCGCCAGACCCGCAGCACGCCGCCCTCCCAGGGGGCGAACGCCCCGGGATACGGCGCGGCGACGGCCCGGATCAGGTTCCAGACATCCCGTGCCGGCTTCGACCAGTCGATCAATCCGTCCGCCGGGGTGCGCCGGGGAAAAGCACTCGCGAGGCCGTGGTCCTGGGGGCGGCGCGGCACGCGGCCCGACCGGAAGGCGGCGAGCACCTCGCCGGTGATTGCCTCGTAAAGCGGATAGAGCATGGCCAGCGCATCCCCCACATCCTGGCCCGGCGCCAGCACGTACTCCCGCTGCGCGATGATGTCGCCGGTGTCCATGCCCTCGTCGACGAAATGAGCGGTCAAGCCGAGCCGGCTTTCGCCCTGCAGGATTGCCCAGTTGATCGGGGCGCGACCGCGATAGCGGGGGAGCAGGCTCGGGTGCAGGTTGACGGTTCCGCACCGCGGCAGCTTGAGCAGCGCGGCGGGGAGCAGGTAGCGGTAGTCAGCGATCCACACGAGGTCCGGCGCGCAATCTGCGATGAAGCGCGCCAGTTCCGGGCTCCGGCCCGCCGCGCGGATGGCCGGCACGCCGAGGCGCCCGGCGGCGGCGAAGACGGACTCATACCGGACGCCATCCTCGGGGTCCGGCGGATGGGCGACCACACCGGCCACCCCAAATTCGCGCTGGATGGCGCCGAGCGTGCGGACGCCGACGGTATGGTTGCCTAGAAAAACGATCTTCATCGCGCCCTCATTTCTTCCGCACGACAACGCGCCATTCGGCGTGCACCGGCTCGCGATCCGCCGACTGTTCCTCCACCTCGGAGTGCTCCCAGCGCAGGACTTCCCAGCCGTCCCGAAAAAGCGCCTGCACGTCACGGCGGGAGCTGAAGTAAATTCCCCCGACACCGGTCAGCGTGCCGGCGGTGATGTCGGTCACCCGCCCGTCCGGGTGACGGCGCCCGGAACGCGCGCTGGTGTGCCGGTCGCTATAGGCATTGTAGAGGAAGCAGCCGCCGGGACGGAGAACGCGCCGGATTTCCGCCACTGCCTGGTGCTGGACGGCGGGATTGGTGCAGGTGAGCGAACAGCGGTCGATCGCGAGGTCGAACGTCTCGTCGCCCCACGGCAGCTCCGCAAAGCTGCCGACGCGCAGATCCGCGGTCAGCCCTTCCCGCAGGAAGCGATCGCGGGCAAAGTCGATGGCCGCGGCGCTGCCGTCGATCCCGGCCGCGCTGAAGCCCTCGCGGGCGGCAAACCAAAGGTTGTTGGCCGCCCCGCAGCCGGCTTCGACAATTCGCGTGGCCGCGCGCGGTTTGGTGCGCGGGGCATGCCGGAAGACAAAGCTGACGACACAGTCAAAGGGATAGCGGTTGAGATGGCTACCTTGGGAGTAGATCTCCTGTTCCCAGACGGGGTCGATTTCGAGCGCTGGCGTGTTCATGGGATCGTGGGGAGGTGAAAAACCTGGAACGGTTCGCCGCGCGCGACGCGGGTGCGCAGCGGCTGGCCGGTGAGCTGGCCGGCCTGCGAGGGCGGCAGGCCGGTGCCCGGGCGGCGGAAGATGACATCCGCCGGCTCGAGGACGTGCCCGGCGGGCAGGTCGCGGGCGGCCGTGCAGGACAGCCGAAACTCGTCGCGAGAGCGCTGCTCCACAGCGTTCGGTTGCAGGTCGGGGCGGCCGAGCATGGCTTCGGTGGTGCGGACACGGCGAACGAGCTCGGCGAATTCGCCGGGGTCCGAGGAGAACCATTGGTCGGGGCCGGGCAGTTCCCGGTCGGTGGTAAAATGCTTCTCGATGAGACAGGCGCCCACGCCCACCGCGGCCACGGCGGCTTCCCATCCGGCGGTATGGTCGCTGAAGCCCGCGGCGCAGCCGAACTTCCGGGCCAACTCCGGAATGCGGCGCAGGTGCACGCAGTCGGGCGGGGTTGGATAGGCGGAAGTGCACGCCAGCAGCACAAGGTCCCGGCCGCCGCCGTCGCGGAACGCCTCCACCGCGGCGGCGATCTCCGGTTCCGTCGCCATGCCGGTCGACAGGATGGTCGGCGTGCCCGTCCCGGCCATGTGCCGGATCAGCGGAAGATGGCCGAGAAAGTCGGAGCCGTTCTTGAGGTAGTGGGCACCGATCCGCACGAGCTCGTCAACGCCCTCCGCATTCGTCGGGGTGCTGAAAAACAGCAGACCGGCCCCGTCGGCGCTCCGCTTCAGCCGCGCCAGGTCTCCGCCCGCCAACTCGCACCGTTTGAACATCGCAAACTGCGATTCCGTGACCTCGCGGCCCTGGGTGCGATAAGTGTAGGTGAGGGCATGATCACTCAGAAAATCCTCGGTGACGTAGTTCTGGAACTTCACCGCGTCGGCGCCGGCCGCCTTCGCGGCCGCGATCATGGCTTCAGCAAGGGCCAGGTCGCCGTTGTGATTGATGCCGATCTCGGCCACCAGGAGGGTGCGGGCGAAATTCATGACGCGGTGCGGCCCGGGGCGGTTGACCCGACCAGGTCCGGCGGGAGGTGAGCCAGCATCCGCCGAACCACCCGCTCGCTGCCCAGGGCGTCGATCGGGCAATCCGTCGCCGGAGCCGCCAGCAACCGGTCGAGCTCGCCGATCAGATCTCCCGACAGAATGTCGTCGATCACGACCGGGCGCAGGAACGGAATGGTCCGCAGCAGCGGCAGGCAGGTCTGCTGGTTGTCCTCCACCGCGCAGACGAGAGCGGGCAGCTTCAAGGCGGCAAGTTCCCAAACCGTGGACCCGCCGGCGGTGACGGCGAAGTCAGCCCAGGCCATGGCCTCGGCGACATTCCCGGCGTTGACCCGGATTTCGCAGGGAAACGGGACCGCGGCCGCGACCTGCCGGAGCTTGGGGACGTGGGGGTTGGCAGCGCCGGCCAGCACCACCACTTCCAGGTCGGTCCGGGCACTGCGGACCAGCTTCTGCAGGATCCGGGCTGAAAAATTCTCTGCGTCGCCTCCCCCAAAACTCACGAGAAGGCGGCGCGGGGTGTGCGCCGCCGGGCGGCGCCAGTCCTGAAAATCGCGAAACTCGCGGCGGAGCAGGCAATGACGCGGCCCGAGCAGCAATTCCGTTTCCCGCCCGACTTTCCCGGCATAGGGGTCGGTGCGGTCGCCCAGATTCTGGTTGAGGAGAAGATCCGCCGGATAGCTGGCCAGGTGCATCATGTCGTCGAGCCAGAGGAGCCGGGCCCCGTCGTGCCGGAGCGCGGCCCCGTAATTGGGCGAGAAACGATAGCCATCGACGGCAATCCAGTCCGCCGGTTCCCTCCGGCAAAGCACCTGCAGGGCATCCCGATCGGCGGCGCCGCCCACCGGTCCCGGAAGCCGCACCGTCCGGACGTTTTCCCGCTGCAATCGGTCCCGCAGCGGTGCGGGCAATTCCGCCCACGCAAAAACCGCCGCTCCACCCGCGTCCTGCCACGCCTGGGCGAGCGCCAAGCAGCGCATCGCGTGCCCCACCCCGACCGCGGAGCTGGCATCAGCGCGAATGACCAATGTGGGGGCGCGGCTCATGCAGGGGTGCGACGCCGGCGAAGTTCGAACTTGAGCTCGGCGAGGGTCCAGTCGTCCTCGTTGTCGATGTCCTGCGCCTCCGTTTCGGAAAGCACGAGGCCGGTGAAATTGGGTCCCATCAGTTCGCGCGTCCGGACGAACGGCTCGCAACGCAGCCAATACCACTGGCCGGCGTCATGGAAGGCGGGCTCAAGATCCTGGCTGCGCGCCTGGTAGTGCTCGGGCTGCAGCAGGGGCAACCGATTGTTGCGGAAGACGAGCGCCCGCTGCACGGGAAAGGAGAATCGCTGCACCGACAGGACGCCCGCGAGGCTCGGGTCGGCCTCCAGGGCCGCCAGTCCGCGGCGAAGCTGGGCGGGTGTCGCCAGCGCCGCGGTGGGATACAACGCGCAAACGTGCGTGAAGGTGAGCCCCTGTGTGCGATAGCCCCGGATCACCTCGTCGATGACCTCCTCGCTGCCGGCATGATCGTGGGATGTCTCGGGCGACCGGAGGAAAGGCACGTTCGCGCCGCAGGCGCGGGCCACCGCGGCGATCTCGGGATCGTCGGTGGAAACCATGATTTCATCGAAGCAGCCCGAATCGCGGGCCGCCTCGACCGGATACGCCAGGATCGGCCGCCCGTGGAAGGTCCGGATGTTTTTGCGCGGAATGCGCTTGCTGCCGCCCCTCGCGGGAATGATGCAGAGCGCCTTCATCGCACGGGGACCGGGGCCAGGTTGTTAACCGCGTCTATGACGTGCGCCACGTCGGCATCGGCCATCGCGGGATAAAGTGGCAGGCTGAGCGCCCGGAGATAAAACGCCTCGGCCACCGGGCATTTGCCGCGCGCATAGCCGAACTTTTGGCGGTACCACGGCTGGAGGTGGACCGGGATGTAGAGGACCTGGGTGCCGACTCCGGCGGCGCGCAGGTCAGCCATGACGCTCGTCCGGGAGTGGCCGAGCGCATCGAAGTCGATCTGCACGGTGTAAAGGTGCCAGGACGTCGTCGCCGCGTCGTCCCGGTCCCGCAGGCCCGGAATCCGCAGCCAGTCGAGCCCGGCGAACGCCGCGTTGTAGGTCGCCACGATCTCGCGCCGCCGCGCCGCGAAGGCCGGCAGGCGTTTCAGCTGGGAGAGACCGAGCGCGCACTGGATGTCGGTCAGACGGTAGTTGTAGCCCAGCTCCTGCATCTCGTGGAACCAGGGTCCCCGCTCGGAGAGCAGGGAGCAGTCGTCGGACTTCAGAAAACCGGCCGGCGAACGCACGATGCCGTGCGAACGGAGCGCGCGGGCGCGATCCGCCCAATCCGCGCGATCGGTCACGAGCATCCCGCCCTCGCCCGTTGTCATCGTCTTGACCGGATGAAAGCTGAAAACCGTCAGGTCGGCCCAGGGATGTCCGCCGATCCGCCAGGCCCGCCCCGGATTGGCGGCGGCATGAAACGCGCCGCCCACCGCGTGGCAGGCGTCCTCGATGACAATGGCGCCGTGTTTGCGGGCGACGCGGGCAATCCCCGGCAGATCGCAGGCCTGGCCGGCATAATCGACCGCCACGACCGCGCGGGTGTCGTCGCGCCAGTTCCGCTCCAAGCCGTGCGGATCGAGCGTGATGCTGACCGGATCGACGTCGCTGAAGTCGGGCGTCGCGCCGACATACGCCGCCGCGTTGGCGGAGGCGACAAAGGTGATGGGCGAGGTGACCACGCGGTCGCCGGGCCCGAGGTCCGCCACGCGCATGGCGAGGTGCAGCGCCGCGGTGGCGCTGTTGACGGCGACGGCGTGCCGGGCGCCGACGGCTTCGGCAAAGGCGCACTCAAATTGGTCGATCAACGGACCCTGCGTGAGCAGGTCGGAGCGCAAGGCCGCCACGACGGCGGCAATGTCGTCCTCGGAAATGCTCTGGCGTCCGTAATTGAGCATGGGCTGGCTGCGCATCCGTGCGTCGTCGCTCAGGCGACCGGTGCCAGTTCCTGCAAGACTGGCGGGTGGCTGTTCCGGCCCGCGGAGAAGGTCGGCTGCGCGGATTCACTGACATGCTGCTCGATCAGGCTGCGGAGTTCCTCGACGGAGAGAAAGCGTTCATTGGTGCCGCTGTTGTAGCAAAAGCCTGCCGGGACCGGCTTGGCGCCCAGTTGCTGGCAGTAGGCCTTGCGGGTGTAGTCGGCGCCGCAGGGCAGAATGGCATAGTACCGGCCCAGATCGACGGTGTTGTAGCTGTCGCTCGCCGTGATCATCTCCTCGTGGATCTTCTCCCCGGGGCGGACGCCGACGACGGGATGCGCGCACTCGGGACCGATGGCCCGGGCGACGTCGACAATCCGGTAGGACGGAATCTTCGGCACGAGGATCTCCCCACCCCAGGCGTTCTCGATGCTCCACAGGACCATCTCGACGCCCTCCTGAAGGCTGATGTTGAAGCGGGTCATCGTCGGGTCCGTGATCGGGAGAATGCCGGTCCGGCGTTTCTCGAGGAAGAACGGGATGACGGAACCGCGGCTGCCCATGACGTTGCCATAGCGGACGACGCTGAAGCGGAGGTCGCGCGCGCCCTTCACGTTGTTGGCCGCCACGAAAAGCTTGTCCGAGCAAAGCTTGGTGGCGCCGTAAAGATTGGTCGGCGCCGCGGCCTTGTCGGTGGAGAGGGCCACCACCCGTCGCACCTTGCCGTCGAGGCACGCCTCGATGAGGTTCTGCGCGCCCAGGACGTTGGTCTTGATGCACTCGAAGGGATTGTATTCCGCGGTCGGCACCTGCTTGAGCGCCGCGGCGTGCACGACGATGTCGATGCCCTCGGTGGCGCGGCGCAGGCGCGCCTCGTCGCGCACGTCGCCGATGAAGTAGCGGATCGCCTTGTGTTCGGCGGGCGAGAACTGCTGGGCCATCTCGAACTGCTTCAGCTCGTCGCGCGAGAAGACGACCAGGCGCTTGATGTTCGGGTGGCGGGCGAGGATCGTCTTGACGAACATCTTGCCGAACGAGCCGGTGCCGCCGGTGACGAGGATGCTGGCATTGTCGAGGGAAACGGTCCGGGGAGTGAGCTGCTTCATGAGGGTTGGTCCAAAAACGGTTGCGAGGAATGCCTAGGATCGGAAATCAGCGAAGGAAGGGCGGAAGCCGGTCATGGCGCACTGGCCAAAGCAACCGATGGGCCGACCAGGCGATGTGCCTTGCTAACTTCCTCATTTCCATTGGATAGAAAATTTTTTCCCGCCGCCGGCTGGCAACCTGCCAGCGATTCGCTGTCGCCCGGGAACGCGGGCGGCAGAATTTTCCCGGCCAGGCCCAACCCGCGGCCCTGGACGCGAATGGACTAAAGCGCGGCTGCGAAAAGTCGATTTGAGGGGAACACCCGCCCGATTGTGGCGGCCGGCGGCGCCAGCGCGCCCCGCCGTGTCGCCCGCTTCCCTCCCAACACCCTCGCGCAACACCATGCAGACTTCCGCCCCGGCGACCGTGAGCCGTTACCAATCCGAGCTCGGCACCATCACCGAGCTCGTCGAGCCGAGCATCCACCTCTTTGCCCAGATCTGTGAGCATCAGAAACACCTCGGAATTCGCGGGGACATGCTGGAGATCGGCGTCTTCCGCGCCGGCACGGCCTCGTTGCTGGCCGCGTGCCTGCGTCCCGAGGAGCGGATATTCCTGATTGATCCCTACCAGAACGAGGCCGCCAACCGGCAGACCATCGAGCAGTTCGCCGGGGTCAAACCCGCGCAGCTCTCGTTTCACGTCCTCGACTCGATCGCGGTGAACAAGTGGCGCGAGCGCGTGCTGTCACCCCACACCCCGATCGTGCGCTTCGCCCATATTGATGGCGAGCACAGCTACGACGGCGTTTATTCCGACCTCGACCTGGCGCGGCGCTATCTCGCGGGCGGCGGGCTGATTGTGCTCGACGACATCTTCAACATGAATTCGGCGTGCTGCACCCACGCGATGTTCGACTATCTCCGCGACCAGCCGCTGGTGCACTGCGTGGCCATGGGTTTCCGCAAGGCCTACCTGTGCGAAAGCCGGCACCTCGCGATGTATCGCAAGTTTTTCCTGCGGGTGCCCGAACTGCTCTCCCAGTCCGCCGACCTCCATGTGCGCCTCAGTTTCAACAGTTGGGGGCACGAGCGGTCCTACCTGACCTTTGACACCTGCCAGCCGGAGGAGCCGCACTACCAGATCATCGGCAAGCGGTTCAACCGGCTCGACGAGGCGCTGACCGCCCTGGACGGCCGGCCCTGAGCCCAAAGCCGCGGCGGCACGACGAGAGGCGAGGTTGAACGAGCCGGCCATTGCTGGCGGGCGCGTGGCTGTTCGGCGCACGGATGACCCGGCGCTCGGCGAAACGCCTTGGCATGGCCGGGCGACAGCGCCCCGATGGCGTGATTCCCGGCCGGGACCGGGGAAAGCGGTGAGGAGGCCGGACGCCACTGACCGGGCCCGCCGCCCGCGTCCATTTCTCGATCAAGCCGGCAGGGCGCAGGCTTCCTCGCGCACCACGGGGACGGCGCCAGCGCCACACCATTGCCGCCAGCACGCACGGAGGGCCTCGCCAAATCGGGCGGCCTGACCGGCATGATCCAACAGCAGGCTGGCCCGCATCTCGTCGCGCAGACCGGCGCGGATGGCCGCCAGCTTCGTTCGGTCGGCCGCCAGCCCGGCGGCGATGCGCAGGTAATCTTCCGGATTCTCCGCGATCCATTCGGGATGGCCAACGGAGGTCAGCAGGCTGCAGCCGACTCGGGCGGCATGGCGGTCGCCGGCCATCGATACCACGGGAACACCCATCCACATCGCCTCGCACGTGGTGGTCGTGCCGTGGTACGGGAAAGTGTCCAGCGCGATGTCCACGCGGGCGTAGGCCTCGAGGTGAGCCCCCACCGACGGCATGGGGCGGAGCAGCTCGACGCGATCGTCGGGCAGGCCCGCGGTGCGCAGCCGCGCGCGCAGTACTGCCGCCACTTCCTTCTCCTCAAAAAGCCGGCTCTTCAGGACCAACCGCGAATTTGCGACCCGCGCGAGGAGGCGCGCCCAGAGTTGGAGCATCTCGTCCGTCACTTTCGTGAAATTGTTGAATGATCCGAAAGTGACGGGACCGCCGGCGGCGGCCGGCGCCGGAGCGACCGCCGGCGCGTCAACGGGCGCCTCGTAAGCCCAGGCGGTGGGCGCAAAGCGAACCAGCGTCTCGGTCGCCAGCCGGTCGGCGTCACCCAAGGGGTCGGCGTGCGCATCAGTGAAACGATAGTCCATCGCGGCCAGTCCGGTCGTGTTGGGATAGCCGAGATAGGTCACTTGCACGGGTGCCAGGCGCCGGGCGAGGAGCGGCAGGCGGTTGCCGGAGGAATGTCCCGCGAGGTCGATGAGGACATCGGGTTCGTCGGCGCGGATCAACTTCTCCGCCGCGTCGTCGGGGAGTTCGCAAAGGTTCGCCCAACGGTGCGCCTGCTGGCGCATTCTCTCGCTGGTGGCATCGGTTCGCCGGTCGTTGTGGTACAGGAAGACCTCGAAAGCGCCGCGATCCAGGTGACGCAGGAGCGGTTCGAAGAAACGGGCCACCGGATGGGAGCGCAGGTCGGGCGAGACCACGCCGATCCGCAGGCGTCGTTCCGGATCGCGGGACCGGCTGAACGGCACGGCCGAGGGTGCGGACACTCTCCGGCCAAAGTCGGCGTGAATGGCCAACACCGCCTCCCGGCTCAGGCCCGCGCGGTAGTTGGCAAGCATGGCCCGGGCGCTGTGGACCCGGAGGTTCGCCGGCTCGAGCAGCAGTGCCGTATCGTAGTCCGCCGCGGCCTCTTCCTGGCGGTAGCCGCAGAGCATGGCCAGCGCGCGCGCCGCCCGCGCCTCGGCGCTCATTGGGTCGACCTGGACGGCCCGGTCCAGGCAGGCGAGCGCCTCGCCGAAGCGGCCGGTCGCCTCAAGCAACGCGAGCCCCAGGTTGATCCAGCCGCAAACGAGGTCCGGTTGCAGCGCCACCGCCCGGCGGAAATACGGTTCGGCCGCGGCCAGCCCGTCGGTGGCCACCAGGAGTTCCCCGAGCTGCTCGTGGGTCGTCGCCCGGTTGGGCTCGAGCTCAATGGCCCGCCGCAGGCAGTTGATCGCGTCGCCGGCGGGACGTCCGAGTGCGCGGAGCGTGCGGAACAAATTCAGCCACGCCTCGGGATGGGCGGGCAATTTCTCCAGGGCGGACCGAAGCGGCTTCTCCGCCTCCTCGAAGCGCCCGAGGTCGGCGAGCGCCATCCCGAGGAAAAGCTTGCAGGGAGCGGAAGCCGGGTCCAGGCGGCGGGCGGTGCTGAGCAACTCAACCGCCTCCGCCGTGCGGCCCTGCTGGAAGGCGAGGGCGCCCGCCAGGTGCCAGCCATCGAAAACCTTGGGGGCCGTCCGGCAGGCCAGCTCATAAAGTTTCGCCGCCTCGGCGAGCTCGCCGCGTTGGTGCAGCGCGAGCGCGGTGTCCAGGGTCCGTTGAAGTTTTCGGTGGTTCATGATCGGGAAAGGACCGCGGTGGCGGGCGCGCTCGCCATCGCCTGGGAATGGCACCAGTCGCGCCAGCAGGAGCGCAGGGCCGCGCCAAAAAGGCGGGCCTGCCCGGCGTGATCCAGCAGCGGGCTCGCCAGGAGGGCATCGCGCAGGCCGGCGCGAATGAACCCGAGCCGGGCCGGGTCGCGAGCCAGGCCGACCGCGAGGTTGACGTATTCCTCGGGGGTGTCCGCGATCCAGTCCGGGCGGCCCACACTCGCCAGCAGGCTGGCGCTGACCCGTGCGGCGTGGCGGTCGCCGCGCAGCGTCACCACCGGCACACCCATCCAGAGCGCCTCGCAGGTGGTGGTCGTGCCGTTGTACGGAAAAGTGTCGAGGGCGATGTCCACCCGGTGATAGAGCGCGAGGTGGTCGTTCGTATCGGCCGTGCGGTCGAGCAGGTCGATGCGGTCCGCCGGCAAGCCGCGATCGGCAAAGCGGCTAAGGTACCGCTGCCGCACCGCGGGGTCGCCCAGGCCCCTCCCCTTCAGGGCCAGCCTCGCGCCGGGCACGGCCTGCAGGATGGCGGCCCACATCGCGAGCAGCGGATCGGTGATCTTCCCGGGATTGTTGAAACAACCAAACGTGACGGCGCCGCCGGCGGC
>Ga0265327_10002461_pt1 | contig 19502 bp, 14 predicted proteins | sample 41621metaG_FD_202089 | JGI IMG/M metagenome (GOLD analysis project Ga0265327, IMG submission 202089) | Rhizosphere microbial communities from Carex aquatilis grown in University of Washington, Seatle, WA, United States - 4-16-21 metaG | ecosystem: Host-associated > Plants > Roots > Rhizosphere...
AAGCGGGCACACAGTCAGGTAAAATTTTACGTTTACGCGGAAAAGGTTTGCCCGAAGTTCAAAGTTATAATCGAGGTGATTTGTTGGTTAAAATAAATGTTTGGATTCCGAATAATTTATCGAAAGACGAATATAAAACAATCGAAAAACTGAGTAAGTCGCCGGGCTTCGATCCAAATCCATCAAACGAAGACAAAAGTTTTTTCAAAAAAATGCGCGACTTTTTTGAATAGCTTAAAGTAATATACGTTTGTCAAAATTTTAAACTTTGACAAACTTAAATCAAATTACAATTCTATTTTTGCACCAATAACCATCACGTCATCAATCTGGTGCGTATCGCCCATCCAATTGAGAAAAGTTTGTTCGAATATTTTTTCCTGTTCTAACATTGGTTTATCGTAAATACTAAGTACCAATTCTTTAAATTTACGCATCGAAAACTTTTTATTTGTTTTAGCACCAAACTGATCATTGTAGCCATCGGAAAAAATATACGCGCAAATAGGAACAGTTAAATCGACAATTTGTGTTGTATATATCCGGTCTTGGTTTCTATCATGCAGAATACTGCCGATTGGTTCTTTGTCACCATTAATAACAAACAATTCGCCATTCTGAATATAAACCAAAGGATTTTTCGCACCGGCAAACAGCAGTTTTTTTTGTGTTTTATCAATCTGAAACATTGCGATATCCATTCCATCTTGCGCCGTACCGGATTCACTCTGATGCAATGCTTTAATAATTTCGAGATTTAATTGTCCCAGCATTAAACTTGGTTCGGTAATGCCACGATATATTATTTGATCCAATAAATTGTGTCCCAACATCGACATAAACGCACCGGGAACTCCATGACCGGTGCAATCTGCAGCAACAACAATTATTTTATTATTTATTTCGCGATACCAGTAAAAATCGCCGCTAACAATGTCGCGTGGGTGGAACAAAATAAACGATTCGGGCAACAACTGGCGTAAATGCGTTCGCTCTGTCAGCAATGCTTCCTGAATTATTTTTGCGTAACGAATGCTGCTGGTAATGTCTTTGTTTTTCTTACTAATGACAGATAATGATTCCTCAATTTTATCGCGCTGTTCGGTTATTTGTTTTTTTTGTTGGTTAATTTCAGCATTTTGGCTTATCAATAAAATGTTTGATCTCTTTTTTTGACGATATTCGATAAAAATATAAATTAAAAATAAAAGTCCAATAATAATTGCGAAAGCTAATACAATAAATATCATCCTGTCTTTTTTAATTCTTTCCTTTTCACGCGCTAAATCAAGGTCTTTTATTTTGGACTTCTGGTTAATAATTTCAATCATCAATTGTTTGCGCGAATAGTTTTCGAGCAGACGTTTGTAAGTGGTATCTATGCCAATAAATGCTTTGTCTTTTTCTTCCAATTCCCGGTTTTTGTAACTCAATTCCAGTTCTTGGTTGCGCTTGTCCATTTCGGCAAGTTGTGCTTTAAGCTGCATGTCTTGAAACTGTTCTTTTGTCTTTTCCTGTTTTTGATTTTCAACCAAATCGGTAAACGACTGGTATAATTTATAGTACGACATCATTTTTTCGTTGTTGCCCGATTTTTGATACGTTTCAGCCAACATTCCGTAACAACTTTTCATGTCTTCGGTGCTGTTCATTTCGAGCGCAATGTTCAAAGCGTTTTCGAGACTTTTGGCTGACTCGTCGTACTTCTTCAAATTATTGAGCGACACCGACAAATTTATATACGTCGAAATCAATGTTTGTTTTTCTTTGAGACGTTTCCGTATTTCGATTGATTTTGTAAAATAGTCGCTCGAAGATTGGTAGTTTGCCATGTCAGCATCAATCATTCCCATATTACTGTAAATCGAAGCGATGCCACTTTGGTTGTCTAATTCTTTATTGATGACAATTGACTTTAAAAATAAATCAATTGCTTTGTTGTATTGTTTCTTTTCCCAATAAGCATTGGCAAGATCGTTCAGACATTTTGTTGCTTCTTTTTTGTCTCCTTGATTATAAAGTTTATCAGCACGCTGAAGATATTCTTCAACAACAATCTTCAATCCATTTTCGGTTGTCAAAACTTCTTGCGCTTTGACGTCTTTGCAAATTAATCCGCAAAAAATAAATATGTAACAAACAATCAAATATTTCATACGAAATTTTTAATATAAATTTGCAGAAAAACAATTTGTATTAATGCACAAGCGTTCCAATTTTTTCGCCCGAAACTATTTTTAATAAATTTCCTTGTTTATTCATATCGAAAACCAAAACAGGTAAACGATTTTCTTTGCACATGGTAAATGCCGTCAAATCCATCACTTGTAAATTGCGTTGATATACTTCGTCAAAAGTAATGGTATCGAATTTTGTTGCAGACGGATTTTTTTCCGGATCGGCAGTGTAAACGCCATCAACGCGTGTACCTTTTAACATTACCTCTGCTTCGACTTCAACGCCACGCAATGCCGACGCTGTATCTGTTGTAAAAAACGGATTACCGGTTCCGCCTGCAATAATTACAACTTCTTTGTTTTGCAATGCTTCTATTGCTTTGGGTTTTGTGTAATATTCGGCGACGGGTTCCATTCTTATTGATGTCAATACCCGACATTTTTGATCTACATTTTCGAGCGCCGATTGCAAAGCTAAACTATTTATTATTGTTGCCAACATTCCCATGTAGTCGCCTTTATAGCGGTCGAAACCTTTGTCAACGCCTTTTAGTCCGCGAAAAATATTTCCTCCGCCAATGACAATTGCAGTTTCAACGCCCAACGAAACAATTTCTTTAATTTGTTCGGCGTAAACATTCAGTTGTGTTGTATCGATGCCATAATGCTGTTCGCCTTGCAGCGATTCGCCGCTGAGTTTTAATAAGATTCGTTTATATGCTAACATGATAATTATGTTTAAATAAAAATCCAAAAATATTGATATGGATTAATTGTTAATTGACAATTGATAATTGATAATTTCTGACCGAAAGCATCTTTGTCAATTTTTGAAACGCTATCGGGCAATTCGCAAACAACCGGCTTGTCGCTTAAATTATTCAACACCAAAACTTTTTCATTATTGAATTGTCTGTAAAAAGCTAAAATTTCTTTTGCTTTGACGTCAACCCATTCCATAGTTCCGCGACCGAAAGCTTTTGTTTTGTTACGAACATCGATTAACGATTTTGTAGTTTTCAACATAACTGATGAAAATGAATCAGCGTTTGATAATTCTTTTTCGACTTCCGTCCAATCGACTTTACCACGAACAAAAAAACGCGCATCGAAATAGCCTGTCATTTTGCCGGTTTCGTAATAAAATTTTTCGTCATTTAAACGTCCGAACTCGTCGCCATAGTAAACAATTGGCGTACCGGGCAATGTAAACATGATGGAATAAGCGAGTGCAATTTTTTGTGGATTGCGTTGCATCAATTCAGATAAGCGAGATGCAATTCCTTCTCCGACTCTGAAATCCCAACGTTGGTCGTGTTTGTAATAGTCGTTAATTATTTTTCGATCTTCGGCGCTTACCATTTCGAGCGTCAATTCGTCATGATTTCTTAAAAAAGTAAACCACTGGTTTCTTGGCGCAATGGATGGAGTGTTTTCGGGTTTTAAAATGTCGATAATTGGTTCGCGGTTTTGCGTGGCGATAGATTTATAAATCATCGGCATCAATGGAAAATGATACGCTGCATGACATTCGTCTTGGTCGCCAAAATATTTTACTACATCAACCGGCGGCTGGCAAGCTTCAGCCAAAAGCAACGTTCCGGGACGCATTATATCTAAAATAGCGCGATAAAATTTGATAATTGTATGTGTTCCTTCCAAGTTTTCGCAATTTGTGCCGTCTTCTTTCCAGATAAACGGAATTGCATCTGCACGAAATCCGTCAACATCCTGACTTAACCAGTACATTAAATGTCTCACCATTGCCAATGGAACTTTTGGATTGCGATAATTTAAGTCTGGCTGAAATTCGTAAAAGCGATGGAAAAAATATTCGTCGCCACATTTTTCCCAATTGCTGTTAACCATACCTTTAAATAACAGTCGCGTTTCTTTGTACAAATTTGTATCTTTGTTCCAGATAAAATAATCGCGATATGGATTGTCTTTTGACAACTTTGCTTGTTTGAACCATTCGTGCTCGTCAGAAACGTGATTCATAGCAATGTCGAAAATAACGCGAATGTTGCGTTTATGCGCTTCGTCGAGAAAATGCTTGAAGGCGGCTTGTTGTTCGGCATCGGTTGCGGTTTCGCTCAATCCGAGCAAATCACGTCGTACACGGTCGTAACGGCGAATGTCAAAACCACCATCGCGCATTGGCGAGTCGAGTATTGGCAACAACCACAAACAATTTACGCCCAACGATTGCAAATAAGACAATTTGTCAATCAGTCCAGCGAAAGTGCCGTTAAACAAATCGACATAAAGCGAATAGACAACTGCGTCTTTGTACCATTCTTTGTCGTCAATTTGTCGTGGAAATTTTTGTTTGAATTCTTTTACTTCCTGCATCAGTTCGTCAAGCATTGACACAGGAAATTGCGGATATAACTCGTTCCAGATTTGATAAATTTTTGATTCGTTATTTGACTGCATATTTTTATGTTTTTATTTTTTATTACTTTATTATCAAATGTAATTCGCTAAATTTAATAATTCTCGTTTTTCTTACCAGATTTAATTCCAACAAATCTAAATCGCCAGTTATTAAATAATCAGCACAAGAATCTATTGCAAGCGAAACCAAATAATTATCTTTTGCATCACGACAAATTTCAGATTTTGTAACCAAAGTAATAATTTCAGAACAATCCTCCAATAATTCAAAGAATTCAATTACTTGTTCTTTCGAAAAGTATTTTTTTAACTTTGGCTTTTTAAATACTTCTGATAATTCAATTAGTTGTTCGTTGCATGATATTATTCTAATAGATTGATTATCTAAATATTTCTGAAGCCCTGATAAATGTTTCCCTATTAAAAAGGATATCCACAAATTAGTATCAATAATTACTTTATACGATTTGCTTGCCTTTTTCATATCGTTCTTTTCTTACCAATTCAACTTCATGCGTTATCTCTTCAAAAGTCAATTTATTTGTACGAGTTGTTTTTAACAATTTATTAAACCGTTTAAGAAACAATGAATTTTTAAGTTCGTTATAAATTTCCAATTTATCAGAATCATCAAGCTTGTTTAAAATTCTGATAAATTCATTTTTATTTAATTCGATGCTAATCGTTTCCATTTTTTATTTATTTCGATAATATTTTTTACTTCACCAAAACCTTACCGGTCATTTCAGTAGGAATATCCAATCCCATAATGGTTAACAAAGTTGGGGCGACGTCAGCCAAAATTCCGTTTTCAACCTTTTTATATTCATTCGAAATCAAAATACATGGAACCGGATTTAATGAATGTGCTGTGTTTGGCGAACCGTCTTCGTTTATAGCGAAGTCAGCGTTTCCATGATCAGCAATAATCATTACAGTATAATTATTATTGACTGCCGTTTGGACAACTTCTCCAACGCATTGGTCAATTACGCGAACAGCTTTTGTGATTGCTTCGTAAACACCGGTATGCCCAACCATGTCGCCGTTTGCAAAGTTGATACAAACAAAATCGTGTGTTTGTTTTTTCAATTCTGTCACCAAAGCGTCTTTTACTATGAAAGCACTCATTTCGGGTTGTAAATCGTACGTTGCAACTTTGGGCGACGGAATTACTATACGACTTTCGTTTTCGAAAACTTCTTCGCGACCGCCACTAAAAAAGAATGTAACGTGCGCATATTTTTCGGTTTCGGCAATGCGCAATTGTTTTTTACCGGCAGCGCTCACAACCTCGCCCAACGTGCGTGTTACGTTGTCTTTGTCGTAAACAATATGGATATTTTTAAATGTTTCGTCGTACGGCGTCATCGTCAAATAATAAAGATTTGGAATGACTGACATCATGGAGTCAGGCAAATTTCTCTGACTCAATGCGACAGTAATTTCGCGCAAGCGGTCGGTGCGGAAGTTGAAACACAACACAACATCGCCTTCTTTAATCAGACCAACCGGTTTATTATTTTTATCGACGCGAACGATTGGTTTCATAAATTCGTCAGTAACGCCTTCGTTGTATGACTCCTGCATTGCTTGCAAAATGTTTTGTGTCGGATGTCCTATTCCATGAACCATCATATCGTAACCAACTTTTATGCGTTCCCAACGTTTGTCTCGATCCATCGTATAATATCTTCCTATCAACGATGCAATTATTCCGTTTGACGTTTTGAGATGTTCTTCAAGTTTAGTTACAAAGCCCAAACCACTGCGCGGATCGGTATCACGTCCGTCAGTCAAAGCGTGAATGAAAACGTTTTGCAAACCAAAATCTTTTGTGATGTCGCAAAGTTTATACAAATGCGTGTCCATGGAATGTACACCGCCGTCAGAAACCAAACCGATGAAATGTACCGATTTATGATTCGTCTTTGCATAATTGAATGCAGCAACAAGTTCCGGATTCTGCGAAATGGAATTGTCGCGGCAAGCAATGTTAATTTTAACCAAGTCTTGATAAACCACGCGACCTGCGCCAAGATTGAGATGTCCGACTTCGCTGTTGCCCATTTGTCCGTCGGGCAGTCCAACATTTTCGCCACTGGTTAATAATTGCGAATGTGGATAGTGTGCGGTTAAACGGTCGATGTTTGGCGTACCGGCTGTGTAAATCACGTCCGACTTGCTTTTGTTGCCAATTCCCCAACCGTCTAATATCATTAAAATAACTTTATTAGATTTCATAATTCAAAATTTTTTAGTAAACAACTTTAATATTAACTTGAAATTTACTACAAAAATAATGAATTTATCTGAATGAATAATTTTTTTTATAACTTGCCCGACGTTTTTTTATAAAAATAATGGTAAGAAATAATACTGAAACGCCTTGCATTCATTGCGGCCAAGATTGCGGCAAAACGCCGTTGATTTTAGATGACAAAAAATTCTGCTGTAACGGTTGCATAACAGTTTATCAATTATTAAACGACAATAAACTGTACAAATATTACGAACTCGAAAAAGCGCCGGGCATTAAAGTTGATGAAGAAATCTCTGGCGACAAATACGCATATCTTGAAAATATTGAAATTCAGCAAAAACTTTACACTTTTGCCGACGGTAACTTTAGAAAAGTTGTTTTATATTTTCCATCAATACATTGCAGTTCGTGTATATGGTTGTTAGAAAATCTACATAAATTGCACAAAGGTGTTTTGCAATCGTCAGTCAATTTTGTGCGCAAAGAAGTAAGCATATCTTTTAATATCAACGAAATAACTTTGCGACAATTGGTTGAACTGCTGGTGTCGATACATTATATTCCTGAAATTTCGCTTGACAATCATACAGCAAAAAAAGCAAAACCGATTAACAAACAATTGATTTACAAAATCGGAATTGCCGGATTTTGTTTCGGAAACACAATGTTGATAAGCCTGCCGGAATATTTGACAGTCGGTTATAAACTCGAACAAAATTACCGCACATTTTTTGGATTCATTAGTATTTTGTTGTCGTTGCCGGTATTTTTTTACAGCGCGAGCGATTATTTTATAACGTCTTACAAACATCTCAAACGAAAAATTGTCAGCATCGAAATTCCGATTGCAATTGGAATACTTGCGCTGTGGCTGTGGAGTTTGTGGGAAATTGTGAGCGGAACCGGTCCCGGATTTATGGATTCGCTTGCAGGTTTATTATTCTTTTTATTGACAGGCAAATGGTATCAGCAACGCACTTACGAAGCCCTTTCGTTTGATCGCGATTTCCGTTCGTATTTTCCGGTTGCTGTAACAAAAATATTTGGCGGCGTCGAAGAAATAACGCCCCTCGAAAAACTTAAAACCGGCGACACCATTCGTATTCGCAATCAAGAACTAATTCCTGCCGACGGAATTTTGAAAAACGGAACGGCATTGATTGATTACAGTTTTGTTACCGGCGAAACGTCGCCAATTGAGCGCAAAGAAGGCGATTTGCTGTATGCCGGTGGTCGTCAAAAAGGCGCGGCAATCGAAATTTTGATAACCAACGAAATCGATCAAAGTCATTTAACAAAACTTTGGAACGAAAAAAAGAATTTGAATGACAATGAACCACAACTTCATTTATTGATTGACAAAATTGCGCAACGTTTTACAATTATAGTTTTATCAATTGCATTTTTGACTGGAATTTATTGGTACTTAACAGATATTCATTTAATGTTGCGTTCGGTGGTTTCTGTGCTGATTGTTGCTTGTCCGTGTGCGTTGGCGTTGTCGATACCGTTTAGTTATGGCAATGCAATGCGTTTGTTGGGCAAAACAGGATTTTATTTAAAAAACGCTGATGTTATTGAAAAACTGACAAAAATAAATACGATTGTTTTTGACAAAACCGGAACGATAACTTTGAGTGAAGGTCAACAAATTAAGTGGCAAGGAATTTCGTTAGACGAAAAGCAAAACGAAATTATAAAATCGGTTGTCAAACATTCCACACATCCGTTGAGTGTTGCTATAAGTCAATCATTATCAGAAATTGGAAATGTCAAAGTTGAAAATTATAATGAAATTGCAGCTCTTGGAATTCAGGCTTCTATTAACAAACATGAAATAAAAATTGGTTCGAAATCTTTTGTTATTGGCAATAACGAAATGTCAGATAACGAAGATATCAACGGAAGTCGCATTGATGTTGCAATTGATAACATTCATCTCGGTTATTTTGTTTTTGCAAACCGGTATCGTCCAAATCTCGATAAATTAATTGACAACTTAATGACCGGTTACGAATTGCATTTGCTGACCGGCGACAACGAAAACGAAAAGAATAATTTGCTACCAATCTTTAAAAACGAAGCATGGATTCATTTCCGTCAGTCGCCCGAAGATAAACTGAATTACGTTAGAAATCTGAAAAGTCAAAACAAAAATGTTTTAATGATTGGCGACGGATTAAATGACGCCGGCGCTTTGATGGAAAGCAATGCAGGCATTAGCATTGCCGACAATGTATATTGTTTTTCGCCGGCTTGCGACGCAATTTTAAACGCTCAAAACTTTGCAGAATTAAATAACTATTTGCGTTTCTCGAAAGTTACTTTAAGTATAGTGAAAGCCAGTTTTGTTATTTCGTTTATGTACAATTCTGTGGGCATTTGGTTTGCTGTTCGCGGAATGTTGTCGCCGGTAATTGCCGCAATATTGATGCCATTGAGTTCTGTAACTGTTGTTGGATTTGTAACGCTGGCAACTTCAATTGCAAGTAGTAGAATTTTGAAAGAAACCGATAAATTTAGATGCTAAATTCAATTCTAAATACTGTGCTTTCATTTAATTTTGATTTGACAGCGATACTTGCTTTGTGCAAATTTAAAATTCGCTTGGCAAGCGACAAACCAAGTCCGGTGCCTTTGGTGTGGCGCGTATTTTCGGCGCGGTAAAACGGTTCGAAAACATTCAGCAAATCTTCCGGCGGAATACCAATTCCGTAGTCGCTGATTTCGATAACAATAATTTTATTGCTGAAAGATATTTCAACTTCAACCGGTTTGAAGTCAGAATATTTGCAGGCATTATAAATAATGTTATAAAACGCTGAAAAAAGTAAACCGGAATTTCCATGAATGATTAATACTTCGGGACTTTCGGGCATGGTTGCAAAATGTAATTTGATGACACTTTGCTGATTTTCTTTTTTAATCTGACTGATTACATTGAGAATAATTTCTTCGAGATTCACGTCGTCGAGCAACATATCGGTTTCGTCGAAATTATATTGTGCAAGATTAAGCAAGTCAGTAATAAGATTGTTCAATCTATTAACTTCGTTGTAAACAATATCGATGGTATCGTGGTATTCGTCGATGGAACGGAATTTCGATTTCGAAACTTCCAATTGTCCAAGAACAGCAGTTATAGGATTCTTTAATTCGTGTGATGCATTATTGATAAATGTTTTCTGTTGTTGGAAACTATTTTCGAGACGGTCGAGCATCAGATTGACTGTACATTGCAGCTCGTAAATTTCGTCTTTACCAACATTCAGTTTCAATCGCCGGTGCAGGTTCGACGCATTTATCTGATGTGTGTCTTCTATTATTTTATTAAATGGCTTTAATATTTGCACTGCAATAAATTTACCGGCAAGAAAAACCAGAATCAAATTTATTAATCCGCACACAAGTAAAATGTTGAGTAAATTGTTGAGATTTTTTTTCCCATAACTGTCGTAAGCCGAAATAATTATAACAAAATCACCCTGGTTGTCTTTAAAAAATATGCCAACTGCTTGCCGGTCGTTTTGCGAAAACTCGAGATATTTTGATTGACGGATTTGTTTAATAATATCAGTTTTAAATTCGTGTGCATCTGTTTTTCTGGAAGTATTAATAAATGCAAGTTTATTTAAGGTGTCGTAAATCTCAATGTTCTCGCCGGTAAGCGGTTTTAAATATTCGCGCCGTACAGCGTCGTAGCGGTCTTTGGCGTATTCGTCTTCTTTTAAAAAATTTTGGGCAATAATAAACGAACGGTCGCTCAGAATTTTAAAAAACATCCGTTGACTGTAATAACTGGAATAAATATAAACCGAAAATCCCAATGCAAACGAAATGATGACCGTTAGAATTGAGTAAATAAGTATGATGCGTTTGCTAATCTTCATTTTCTTTCATTATGTAACCCATACCAATAACGGTGTGCAATAATTGTGGCGAAAATCCTTTGTCAATTTTGTTGCGCAGATAATTTATGTAAACGTCAACAACATTTGAATTAAAGTCGAAATTAACTTCCCAAACGTTTTCGAGAATCTGCACACGCGAAATAACTTTACCAGCGTTGCGCAACAAATATTCGAGCAACAAAAACTCTTTGGACGTCATTTTAATAATTTTATCCGCGCGTTTTACTGTAACGGTTTCTAAATTTATTTCCAAGTCGGCAAGTTTAAGAATATTTCCAGCGACATTTTGTTTTTTACGCCGATCAATTGCACGAATGCGCGCGACAAGTTCCTCGAAACGGAAAGGTTTTGTAAGATAATCGTCAGCGCCCGAATCCAACGCATGTACAATATCATTGGTGGTTTTAAGCGCTGTAAGCATAATTATTGACGCCTGCGGTTGCAAAGCGTGCGCTTGTTGACACAACTCAAGTCCGTTGACGTGCGGCATGATAATATCGAATATACAAAAATCGTATTCATTTTGTTTGACAAGATTTAAACCGGTTTTACCATCGTACGCAACATCAACATCATGACCTTGCTCTACAAGCCCCGTCTTTATAAACGAAACCACATTTACTTCGTCGTCAACTACAAGGATTTTCATTTTGTTGTGAAATTTTTTATTTCGTGCAAATTTACTTCTTCGGCAACAATAAGCAAACGGCAAACCTAAAATAAATTCGATTATTATGCTGCTTTTATTGCTGAAATGAGCGTTGTTAACCCGTTTAGAATGAGTTATACGAAACCAAACTGGAATAATGCCCGTTTAAAACGACTCTAATTTAGGTTGGCATGACTATTTTTGGGGGATTTTATAGGTTTTTGCTTTAAATTCTGCCGGATTCAACTGCCAAATAGTATTACCAACTGATTCAGCTTGTCGTGATGGGTGGTTTTTCTTAGTTTTATATTACTTTCTTATAATATTCAATCAGAAAATTACGCAAAGCAATATGAGAGTTTTTTAGATTGTAGGCGTTTTTAACTAACTCAATTAAAATTCTCTTTTTTTCGTTTTCCAAATTAATTACGAGAGTATCTGTTTCAATACTATTCATTTTTTCAATTAAATCGTCAAATAATTTTTTTCGTTGCGCAAGCAACTCGCTCCTATTTAATTTTAATAAATCAATTGTAAAAGAAATCCGTTTATTTTTTGGTTGATTCGACTTTATTTTACCTTCATCATCAAAAATAAAAGTATTTTCTTTAATTTTATCCTTCTCTGGATTTAATAATTTTGGTTTTTCAATTGCATTATAAGCATCAATATTTCCTTGCGCTGTAAGTACGTCTTTTATTCCGGCTATTTTTGTCTTTGTTTTAGAACTAATTTTAAAATTACTACCTTTATTTTTATTGCAGTGCGAACAAATCGGCATCAAATTATCCCACGAATACACTAACCAATAATAATCACTTTTTGGTCTGTAATGTTCAATTTCGGCTCCCGATAATTCCGATTCGCAATAACAACATTTATTATTGTACGATGTAAGCAGTTGCTCTTTTACTTTACGATAAATTTTACAATCGGTTTCGGTTACTTTTTTATTTTTTAAAATATTATCAAAATGTTTTTGAGCATCGCTATCTGTCAATACGGTAGGAATTGCAGATGGTTTTGTTACATTTCTCATAACTTACCGGCTTTATTAAGTTCCATCGCTTCGTTTATCCATTGGTCAATGGTTGCCGGTGGAATATATGTTTTTATTTTCTTTGCTTCTATGCTTTTCTTTAAAATGAATTTGTTAATGCGGCTATGTAAATACGTATCATTGGTATCAATATCAGGATGTTCTTTCTCTGATTGCTCTCTCATACCCGAATATTCCATATCGAAAAGCGGCGATGTAATAATTCCGTTTGCCAGCAAATTACTAATTTGTTGGTAAGTATATTGTTCGCTTATTTGTGTTTTACCATCTTCTTTATACAATTTATAAAAAACAGCATCTTCGCTTGCGCCAAGTATCAACATTGGGCTGTGGGTGGTAAAGAACCATTGAATATTGGGCAATTTTTCTCTTAATTTTTTAACAATATTATATTCCCATTTTGGGTGCAAAAACATATCAATTTCGTCAACCAAAACAATTCCGTAAAAATCTTTCAACTCTTTAATGTAAGGTTGGTTTTCGGTTAAACGACTCAACAAATCGCAAAGCCAAATTAAAACACTTCGGTAACCATCAGCAAGATGTTCAAATTCAGTTAGCGTTTCTCGTTCGTAAAAAATAAATTTTGATTCATTATGTACAATTTTAAAATCATTGGTGTTTTCAAAATCAATTATTTGTATGAAAAAATCTAAAACTATATCAATGGACAGCGAACTAACTTTTGCTTTTTCTCTTAGCCAAACTTTTTCAAACCAATTTTCCGGATTAGTTAATAGCGAATCTCGATTAAATAATGTAGAATATCCAGTTTTATCAATTTTATCACCTTCACGAAACCTGCTAACACCATAAGCAAAAATATTTAAATAGGTATAAGCTTCATGGTTAATTCTGTCATAAAAAGCATTCACTCTAATATCTATCTCTGAAACCGTTTGTTTATTTGAATCGCGTTGGAATGAAAATGTGGGATAAATTTCATCATTTGATTCTCCTGGTATCAAACCTAATACTATTGCCTGCAATAACAGAGTTTTGCCAACACCATTTTCGCCTAAAAAATAGATTTCATTTTTATTAGAAAGTTCATCAATATTTATTTCTTTAATACAAAATAAATTGTTTATTTGTATTCGCTCAATTGGAGGATTCAACAATTTAATAAACTGAAAGTTCTCATTGAGTTTATGTGCAATTGAAAATTCATTAGATGCGCTAAGATAATCATTTAAGAAAGTGTATTTGACACCACACTCAAAATAGGTTTTTGCAAAAATAGGTATTTCAATTCTGTATATTAAATGAAGTAAATCATAATCGATAGAGGACTTTTCTGTAAGGATTTCTAATGTCCACGCGTAGCGGCTATTATCAATTGCTAACAATGAAATTTCTTTGATTTGCTTATATTCGTCATTAAAAAATTCTTTACTATAGGTAATAGCCAATCCTAAATTTGCATATCCTTGTTTATCATCCGGATAATCTGCTATACATTGCTTTGCTAATTCCTCTAATTTTTGAACATCCTCTGGCAACCATTCATCAAGCTTGTTATTAGGTTTTTTAATCTCATCAAATTCTTTCTGATATTGTTTTAATGTTTTCTTTTTCATTGTCAAAATATTATTTGCAATAAATCTGCTTATTAAAAATTCTAAAATCCATAATTACAAAGTAACCATATTTTCTCCAAATATCCAAAATTTTCAAAACAAAAAAAATACCGGCATCGCAGCCGGTACTTTTTAATTAAAATTGACAAGTAACAACTAACAATTATTACGCTGCCTTTATTTCATCTGGTGTTGTTGGTGTTGTTGGCGGTGGAGTAGTTGTGTCAGTTGTAGTTGTTGTTTGATCTTTTGCTTTGCGCGGACGCGATGGCGTATATTTATTCGAAATTACCGAAATGGCAAAAAGACGCAATTTGTTGCGGTCGCGGCGGTAAATTTGTTGTCCCATTTCGCTAATTGCTTTTATTTCGCTGTAAATCTTGTTAAACATAACTTGTTGGTCGGCAGTAAGGTCTTGCAATTTATTTACATTGGTACTTAGATTTTTAAATGCGTTGGTATAATCGGTTGCAGTGGTTACTAAATCGTCGATTTGCGATGCAATAACTTTTGCGGTAACCAATTCTGTTTTATACGCGCCCAGACTTTGCGATACATTGAGCGCAATATCCATCAATTCTTTGCGACCGTAAGGTCGTGAATATTTTAATAATTGTAAACTGTCTGCAATACTTGTAAACCGATCAGGATTGTCGCGCAAAGCAGTTTTCGCAGCCGATAAAAAAGACGACAACATATTATTCAAGCTGTCGATAAGGTTCAGGATATACTGCTTGTCGCTTTTAACCTCTATTTTAGCATCGACACCCAACGCTTTAAAACCTGCATCAATCTGATTGGCTAAATCTTGCATAAAGGCATCATCGAAACCGGCATAAAGTTTTTCGAAGTCCGGCAGATTTGCTTTTAAATTCATTAGCATTTCGTATGCTAATTGTAGCATAACTAAATTTGTAAAATGATAATTTTTATTCATAATTAATATTGTTTAAGTTTACAATGCAAATATATTAAATGAAATAGTAAATACAAATTTTTTTGTCAGTATTTTTTATCAGATATACAAAATTCTTATTAGAACATTGTTTTGAATTTACATTTACCGTAAATTAAATAAGAAATATTATTGTATATTGTTATTAAACAATGAAAAATGCTATTTTTTAGATTTTTAAATTAAAACAGGTTTTTAATCAGTTAAACATATTATAACTTGACAATTAAAATATATATTTTGAACTATTTTATAAAATAAATTGATAATTAACAATTAAGCAATATGTATAATATAATGTATTGTTATGTTCCATTGCAAAGCCAAAACCAAAAAATGACTAAATTTGAAAATTATCTATAATTTGATTATTTTTGAAAAAAAATAAAATTGATGAAAATTAATACAAAAAATATAAATTCGTCCTTGAACAAAGCATATTTGTTGCAGAATCTATTTGTTGATGAATTAGATTCATTTAAGAAAAATTATGCAAGTTTATTAAAATCTATAAAACCAAATGATAATGAAGAAACTTTAAAAGATTATATAAATGATTTTTTCAAAAATACGTATTACAAGGATAAATTTTCGGTAAAGGAAAACATAAACAACATTGACCTTGTAATTTATAATGGTAAAAGCGATAATGATAAAATTGGAATAATCATTGAAACTAAGGCTCTAAAAAATAGCGCTGAAATGATTACTAAAACTGAGATAAATAAAAAATCATTTCAAGAAGTAATTCAATATTATTTAGAAGAACGTATTGTATATTCAAATATTGAAATTAAACATATAATTATTACAAATTCAAAAGATTGGTTTATTTTTAATGCTACTGAATTTGAACGAATTTTTTACTTGAATAAACAACTTCAAAAAAATTTTATAGATTGGAATAATGGGAAGTTAGCAAGCAAAAATAAAGATTGGTTTTATAACGAGATTGCAAAGCCATTTATTGAAAATTCAGAAGAAACGATTGATTGTAACTATTTTTATTTATCCGAAATATCAGAACTATCTGATACTTCATTAATAGAATTATACAAAGTTTTTTCACCAGAACATCTATTAAAATTGCCTTATGCGAATGACAGTAATACATTAAATCAAGATTTTTACAGCGAAATTTTACATTTAATTGGTCTTTACGAAACAAAAGATAATTCAAAAAAAATTGAACGATTAAAGGAAAAAGACAGAAACGAAGGCAGTTTTTTAGAAAATGTAATTTCAATTATCGAAAATAATGAAATTTTACAAAATTTAATTAATCCAGAGCGATTTGGTGAAACAAAAGAAGAACAAATTTTCAGCATTTCATTGGAATTGTGTTTGACTTGGATTAATCGAATTATTTTTCTTAAATTACTTGAAGGTCAATTAGTAAAATATAACAACAATAACAAAGATTTTTTATTTCTAAATATTCATAAAATAAAAGATTTTGAAAATGTTAGAGAATTATTCTTTGATATTTTGGCTGTAAAACCAGACGAAAGAAAAAAGAATTTGCGTGAAAAATATGTAAATATTCCATATTTAAACAGTTCGCTATTTGAACAAACCGAACTTGAAAAGGAAACCGTTAAAATATTTCATCTAAAACACAATTTCGAAATACCGGTTTGTAATACAACCGTTTTAAAAGATGAAAATGGAAAAAAATTAACCGGCACTTTACCCTTATTACAATATTTATTTGAATTTCTTGATAGTTACAATTTTGCAAGTAATAACAAATTAGAAGTTCAGGACAAACCAAAAACATTAATAAATTCATCTGTTTTAGGATTAATTTACGAAAAATTAAATGGTTATAAGGAAGGTAGTTTTTATACTCCCGGATTTGTTACAATGTATATTTGTAAAGAGACTATCAGAAATACTGTTATACAAAAATTTAACTCAACTTATAATTGGAATTGTGCAACAATAAAACAATTATACAATCAAATATCAAAAATTGAGTACGAAAAAGCAAATGAAACATATAATACTATTCGCATATGTGACCCTGCCGTTGGTAGTGGACATTTTTTAGTTTCAGCATTGAATGAACTACTTACAATAAAATCAGAACTTGGTATTTTAATTGACAACGAAGGGCAAATTTTAAGAAATGTTTATTGCGAAGTTCAAAATGATGAATTATTTACGTCACATTTCGATAAATTATTTGTTTATAATTTTCATGATAAGGAAAGTCAAAGGATACAAGAAACTTTGTTTAATGAAAAACGTACATTGATTGAAAATTGCTTATTTGGGGTGGATATCAATCCAAAATCTGTGCAAATTTGCAGATTAAGATTGTGGATTGAACTATTAAAAAATTCATACTACACAAAAGAAAGCAAATTTTCGGAACTTGAAACGTTGCCAAACATTGATATAAATATTAAATGCGGAAATTCGCTTGCAAGCCATTTTATGTTGAATGGAAATGGCAAATCTACAATGCCTCCTCAGAAAATGCAATTAGCCACAAAAAAATACAAAAATGCAGTTTATAAATATAAAAATGCCACGATAAAATTCGAAAAACAACAAGCCGAAAAAGAAATAAAAGAACTTAAAGAAGAAATCTCAAGATATTCAAACCCAACTGACAAAGATTATATAGCGATTGGTAAAATTGCTGCGGAAATTGACAAACAAAAAATATTTTTCTCGAAAGAAGAACAAACACAATGGCAATTAAAAATTATTCGCCTTACAAAAGAACTAAATGAAGCACAGAACAGATATGACGAGAAAAAACACAGTGTTTATTTTAATGCTTTTGAATGGCGTTTTGAATTTCCAGAAGTTTTAGATGATAATGGATATTTTGTTGGATTTGACGCTATTATTGGAAATCCGCCTTATATAAGTGCTGTTGATATGGCACGAAATAAATGGCAGAAAGAATATTTCAAAAATACATATCCAGAAGCAACTGGTGCTTATGATATTTTTATTTTATTTTTGAAAAAAGCAACAGATTTACTAAGGCAAAACGGTTTTTATGCTTGGATAATACCAAATAAATTTTTGGCTGCACAATATGCAGAAAATACCAAAGAATTATTGATAAATAACGGTTTAATTTTTTCAATAGATATTTCGCACATTAAAGTATTTGAAAAGGCAAGTGTTTATCCAATAATGATTTTTGGAAAAAATAAAACTGAAAAAAATAATTTTAAACAATATAAAGCTGAATTAGAATCTGATTTATTAACAAATAATCTTTCGGAATATATTGAATTAAAAAAATATAAAACCTTTAATGAAGTTGGTGTCAAAATCATGTCTGGTGCAACCGGATTTGAAGCACAAAAGTTAAAACCTTTAATTTCAGAAAAACAAGTTAAAGGTAGTATTCCTTTTGTCGTAAGTGGTTGTATTGATAAATATGCTGTTGATTATGAAAATGTAAGATATATGGGTACATTATACCCAAAAGCATTTATTCAAAATAATAAAAACACAGTTGCAGACTCAAAGTGGAAATTTTGGAATAATAGGAAAATTGTTGTTGCAGGTATGACAAAAGAAATTGAAGCAATTTGGTCTGAAATTCCATTAGGTATTGGTGTTGGAACCTATGGAATATATGAATTTGGAAATTACGACCCTAAATTTTTGCTTGCAATTTTGAATAGTTCATTTATGACAAATTATATTACTACCAAATTTAGAGATAAACATTTAGCTGGCGGTTATTTAGCAATAAATAAAAATATGATTGAACAATTTCCAATAATTGAAATTGATTTAAAACTACAAAAGCCAATTATTAATTTAGTCGATAAAATATTAGAAATCAGAAATGAAAATTCAAAAGGAGAAATAACAGAATTGGAAAATAAAATTAATAAATTAGTAGATAAGTTATACGTTTTATGAGAATTACTTATGATACTAATACTATGACTGCGGCTTCGCCGCAGTCATAGTATTAATAAAGCAACTAACAATAATAACCTGAAATATAACGCGATGAGAAAAGAAAAAGAACATAACATAAAATTTGTGTCCATGCCAACCCGCTTTTTGCCGACGCACGGGGCTGACGCACAGAAAAAAGCGGGTTGGCACGGCACAAATTTTTTCTCGTTTGACTATCTTTAGGGTTCGTGATTAAACGTTTCCATGTCCTGCGGACGATGGAAAGTTTTTCGTCGTCAAACCTTCCATCGTCCGCAGGACATGGAAGCGTTTTATGAATGAAATAGAACTTTTTATCATGGAAAGGGATCGAAACAACCATCCGATAGCACTTTTTACGCTGGAAAAGCACTGAAACGACATCCGATAGCACTTTTTACGCTGGAAAAGCACTGAAACGACATCCGATAGCACTTTTTACGCTGGAAAAGCACTGAAACAACCATCCGATAGCACTTTTTACGCTGGAAAAGCACTGAAACGACATCCGATAGCACTTTTTACGCTGGAAAAGCACTGAAACGACATCCGATAGCACTTTTTACGCTGGAAAAGCACTGAA
>Ga0265327_10002462_pt1 | contig 19493 bp, 16 predicted proteins | sample 41621metaG_FD_202089 | JGI IMG/M metagenome (GOLD analysis project Ga0265327, IMG submission 202089) | Rhizosphere microbial communities from Carex aquatilis grown in University of Washington, Seatle, WA, United States - 4-16-21 metaG | ecosystem: Host-associated > Plants > Roots > Rhizosphere...
CAAACACATCCGGGAGGCATATCGGCTGTTGGCTGACAAGCGGATTTTCGAGGTCCTTGACGAGCTTTCGAAAGCGGAAGATATCTTCAAGGATGATCCGGAAAGATTGACGCTTTTTGGGTCCTGCCTTGTTGAGTTCCGTTCGTTTGAGAAAGCGATGTCCGCCTTTGAGAGGGCGGATAAGTTGAGTCCCGGAAATCCCAACATTCTTTTTAATATCGGGGAGGTCTATTTTGTCACCAAAAAGTGGAAAGAGAGTTCGGATATATTTAGTCGGGTGTTGAAAATGAATGGTGAAAAGGGAGTGAAGGTCGAACCCATGCTTCTCCGTCTGGGTGAACTCAAAATCCTGTTGTGCGATATCAAGCTGGGTAAGATCGCGGAGGCGAAGGTTCTGTCTCAAAAATACGACTTTTTGGATGACTCTCCCTTCTATTTTTACGCTCAAGCAGCGATGTGCTATCAGAAAAATGACGTGGCGGCGGCTGAAGATTGGGTCGCTGTCGCGCGCAGGGTTTTTCAAGATCCTGTAACGATCGTTACGTGGGAAGATGCGCTGGTGGAGTTCGGCTATCTCCACAGTTATTATGGCGGAGGAGAAGGGGCAGGGCGCGGAGAACCCACCAAACCGGGTGGCAAATAAAGCAGGGCCGGGTCGACGCGGATTCCGGTGTGTTGCGTCCGTCTTGCCAAGAAGCCGTCCAAGTTAGTGGCTGAGCCACTTCATAAAGCCCATGGTCTGATGGGCGGACCGAAGCGGAGAAACCTCAATCAATAATCCGCCGCATTGGAATCATGTTGGAGTATTCGAACCCGTGCTTGTGGAAGAAATGCTGGGACTCCGCACTGATCCGGTCGGTAAGGAGAGTGATGCGCTTGAAATCCTTCTGGCGGGCGAATTCCACCACGTAGTCCACCAACAGGGCGCCGTAGCCGAGGCCGCGGTGATCGGGATGCACGACGACATCTTCCATGAGGATCACGAATCCACCGCGGGCGGTCGAGATCGTGAAGAGCAGGTTGACCATGCCGATGATCCGGTGATCGGTGCGCAGCACGAAGATCCGGCCGCGGTTCGGCTGTTCGAGGATCAATTGCAGGCCGCGTTCCTGGGTGGCACGGTCCGGCGAAAAGTCGCCGGAATGGGCGAACAGCTCCATCACCAGTTCGGTGAGGGCGGGAAGGTCATCAATGGTCGCGGGTTCGACCCGGGGCTGGTCGGAACCGGGGTTCCGGAGCGGCGCTTCCTGCGTGACGGCTTCCATGCCCGGACGCTGCCACAGGCTCCGGCCGGCGGCACGCGTAATTTCCGGGGGGGCGAAAAAATTAACGAAAGGAAGGCAATTGGTGGATTGACAACCGTTGGCCGGGTCATAGAGTGCGCGCCCGCCCCGCTACGGGGAGGTTTCTCCTATTTTTCCTTCACCGCGACCCTGCCATGAGCTTCCGCACTTATCAGCCCTCCAAGCGCACCCGCCGCCGCCAATTCGGATTCCGTGCCCGCATGGCCACCAAGGCCGGTCGTGACATTCTCCGCCGCCGCCGTCAGAAGGGCCGCAAGCGTCTCCTGCCGAAGGGCGTGGAGATCCCGTACAAGCGCCACACGGTGCAGCACGGCTCCTGAGTGCCCGCGTCCGCGGGTTGGTCAACGAGGGTTTCCCCTGGTTCCGCCATGCGACTTCCGCGAAAGCACAGCATGACCCGGCGCGATGAATTCGCCCGGGTCCGGACCACCGGTCAGGCGAAAGCCGGCCGGTTTGTCATTTTAAGCACGTTGCCGGAGCCCGCCCTGGTCGGAATCCGCACGGGTTTCATCACCACGAAACGGTCCGCGAAAAAGGCGCATGACCGCAATCTGCTGCGCCGGCGTTTCCGTTCCATGATCCAGCTCCATGCGCCAGGCTTCGCGGACATGAACCGCTACGTGGTGACCATCGCACGCCCCGGTGCCGCCGCAGCAACCTATGCCGAGCTGGAAGCCGACTGGCTCCGGCAGGCGAAGCGGCTGGGTCTCTTCGGCCCTCAACCGTCCCGACCGTGATCAGCCGCGCTGTTGCCTGGGTGCTTCGCAAAGGGGTCCGCTTCTACCAGCGGTTCCTCAATCCCGTCCTGCGCGCCGTGTCCGGGCCCCTGTCAGGATGCCGGTATAATCCCACCTGCTCGCATTATTTCTTGCAAGCCGTGGAAGTCCACGGACCTTGGCGCGGCACTTGGCTCGGGGTTTGCCGGATTTTCCGCTGTCATCCCTGGGGTGGGTGCGGCTATGACCCCGTTCCGCCGCCGCGGAACTCAAACTCCGGCGTTTCCGATCCAGAAGCCTGAGGGCCATTTCTTTCCCACCGCTTTCCCATGTACGACCGCAAGACCTGGTTCATCGTCACCGCCTGCAGTGTGCTGCTCGCGCTTAATCTATACTTCAAGCCGCGGCCGAAGATCGAGCCGGTGGCCACCCCGCCCGCACCCACCCTGGCGTCGGGAGAGAAACCGGCCGACACCACCGCCTCCGCGCCCGAGGGCACCGTGAAGGAATCGCTGCGCACGATCGAAACAGGCAAGGTGATCTTCACCTTCACCAACCTCGGCGGCGGCATCCGCTATGCCGATTTCAAGGATCAGTTCGACGTCGGTTCCAAGGACCGCATGGTGCGGATCAACGGCCACATGCTTTCCCACTTCCCCATCGGTGCGGTCGTCGGACTGAATGATGAGGCGGACACCGCCGTTTACGGATACGACGAGGCAGAATCGGTTCCCGGCAAGAAGATCGTTCTGGTTGGCACCAACCCATCGGGCCTGAAGATCCGGAAAGCGTTCTCGGTCATCGAGGACGGGAAGTGGTGGTCGCCCTTCATGCTCGATTTCAACCTGCAGGTGGAGAATACCGGCCAGCAGTCCGTCAAGCTCGCCGAGCACGGGCTGTTCCTTGGAGAAGCGGTGCCACTTCATGAAAAGGAAGCCTTCCCCGCGTCCTTCTTCTGGCACGGGAATGGAAGCATCGAGTTCAAGGACACGAATTCCTTCAACGGCGGAATGACGGGAGCCTACAAGCTCTCAGTCAGCAACTCAGTCAACACACTGAAGTATGCCGGCGTGGCCAACCAGTACTTCTCGACGGTGATCCGACCCAAGGTCGAACAGGCGGCCACGATCGTGGCTCACCCTGCCAAGCTCCGGTTGCCCGATAGCACCAAGGAGCTGACCTCCGTCCGTGCCACGCTTTCGCTGCCGACTGCCACGCTGGATGCCCAGCAGAAGCAGTCCTACGACTACACCGTCTTCATCGGTCCTCGCCACAACGCGATGCTGCGCCAAATGGGCAACGATTGGAGCGACATCATGCCCTACGGCTATTTCTGGTGGGTGGCCAATCCGCTCAACCGGCTGCTCAACTGGATTCACGACCTGATCGATCCCAAAGCCGATGGCACGAAACCCTGGTCGTGGGGCTTGACCATCATCGTGATGACGATCCTGGTCCGCACCTCGATCTGGCCGCTCTATGCGAAATCGACCCGCTCGATGAAGCGGATGAGCAAGCTCCAGCCGGAAATGGCGAAGCTGAAGGAAAAGTATGCGGACGATCCCACCCGCATGAACCAGGAGATGATGAAGCTCTACCGCACGTATGGGGTGAACCCCATCGGCGGCTGCCTCCCGATGCTGATCCAGCTTCCGATTTTCTACGGTTTCTTCCGCGTGCTGCAGTACGCGGTCGAGCTGCGCGGTCACGGCTTCCTGTGGGTGCATGACCTTTCCCAACCGGACACCCAGTGGGTGCTGGGCGGCGTGCCGATCAATCCGTTGCCGATCGTGATGGCCATCACCAGCTTCATCCAGATGGCGATGACGCCGAAGACCGGCGACAAGACCCAGCAGCGCATGATGATGTTCATGCCCTTCATGTTCGTCTTCTTCTGCTACAGCTTCGCCTCCGCGCTGGCGCTCTACTGGACGACCACCAACATCTTCTCGATCGTGCAGACCTGGATCACCAACAAGCTGCCCGAACCGGAGCTGAAGGTCCGCAAGGTCGCCGCCAAGACCGGCAAGAAATCCTTCATGGAGCGCATGGTCGAGAAGCAGCAGGAAATGGAACGCCTGCAGAAGCTCAAGCAGCAGGGCATCGACCCCGGCAATAGCGACGATTCCAAGAAGAAGCGCCCGCCGCGCACCGGTGGCTGAGAAATTATCTCTCCTAACAGAACGAGAACGGCGGAAGGGAAACCTTCCGCCGTTTTCGTTCCGCCGTTGAGCGGGACTGAGAGATGTCGAGGCCGGGCCCTGCGCTCGGATGAATACATGAACCAAAAGTGAATCTCATCCTTGGTTGGACCATCGCATTGATCCTTGCGAGCGGTCTTTGGATCACGTTCCGGGACTTGACCCGACCCATGATCTCCGACTCAGATGCCAAGGATGCTTCGACCATCCTCCGGGTAATTTTCGAGGGTCACAAAGGCGAGGTGGTGCCGGTCGTTGACGAGGTATGGAAGGGGCATCCCGGTTCCCCCCGCGATCGGTACGGTGCCGCATTACTCCGATATTGCAGGGGTAAATGCTGGCCGTGAATTCATCGGAACGGATCCGAGCATTGACCTGCCCCAGCTCTATTTGGTGTCCAGGAACACCAGTCGCTTCGTGTCACCTGTCGTGACGAGAGCCATGGCACGACCGGGAAACTGGGCGAACAGTTCGTCGTCGGTCAGCATCTTGACCTCCGGTGCACGGGGGGCAGCAGGATGGGCCTCCACCAGTTGTGGCGCTGGAGTCTGGGGGGCGGTTCGCTGCATGAGGAAAACAGCGGTCAGTATAAACGCTGCGGACGCGACTCCCTTGGTGACTCGGCGGCGGTGTCGTTTACCGCGAGCACCGTTCAACATCCTGGCCAATGACTCAGCAGCGAATTCAGGCGAGACCGCATCGTTAACGGTATCCCGCCAGACTGTGGAGTGCTCATCCGGGTTCATGATTTCAAGAAGTGGGAAACGATGGCGCGGAGATCACGGCGGGCACGCGCAAGCCGCGATTCGACGGCAGTCTCGCTGAGTTCCATGGCTTTGGCAAGGTCTCGCACGCTGGCACCTTCGGTGTATTTCCGAAGAAGCAGTTGGCGATCTCCGGCTTCGAGCTGTGCGAGTCCCTGTTGCAATGCCCGGGAGACATCGAACTCCGTATCGGGACCAGGCTGTGAATGGCTGCCTGGATCGATGGTGAAGCGCTCAAGCAGTCTCCTGTAACGCGAAACCTTCCGGCCGTGATCAGCGGCGGCGCTGCGTACCAGGCAGGTGAGCCAGCTCCAGAAGTCTTCCTCCCGCTCGAATCTCCGGATATGGCGGACCACCCGCAACAGGGTTTCCTGAGTGACATCGCGTGCGACCGCCTCATCGCCGCGCATGAGGACAAAGGCATATCGAAAAATCCGGTGGAACCATGCTTCATGAAATTCACGGAATGCCGTGTCGGAAGCCGCCGCCATCCTCGTAGTGAGAGCAGCCAATCGATTGAACGAGTCTTCCGGCACGGAGGTGGGATCAGGAATCGGAAGGGAATGGCAGTCGCGTGAATAGAGAATACTCAGTTTTTCGAGGTTGCCCCCCCCATTGCCATCACGACATCACCGGCCAATTTGACCGCCTGCGCTGTGCCCGTAACGATGAGCAACTTGGTGGGAACATGAATGTTGATGCTCAGTCCTTCTGAACCTGCCATTCCTTGCTGCCGGTTGGGTCGTAGGGCGAACCTGATGGCGGATGTGATTTGGTCCATAGCGCTTTGGACGCGGGCCTCCTCGACTGCCGCGTTTCTCACCTTCGCTTTCCGGGATGCCAATTGTTGAAGCTCCGCCCTTTTCTCAAGATACTCTTTTTTCGCGGCCTCGCCCTCGACACCCTCCTTGTCGGCCGCCTTGCCCAAGTCCCACAGCGCTTCCTGTTTCGCCTTCAGTTCCTCGTCTTCCCGCTCGTTCGCAGGCGTATCGACTTGTTGCCTATTCACGGCCGCCTGGATATTGAAAACCGCCGTGACAGTGGATTCGTCGGTGTGGGGCGCAGTAATCGCCACGATCCACAAGGGCGGACCATCGTGCCTTTTGGTGTCCGTGCGATCCTGCACCGTGATGGGGACCCCCGCGTCGCTCATGGCCTGCAGCACCTGGAATCCCCTGACACCTTTCAGCTTCATGTCGGGGACATTGACGGCGTCAACGTCTCCCGATACGACGATATTTGCATCGGTCTGTTGGCGAAGCTGGTCGAGCGCCCCACCGAGCGTCAGGTGTTTGAACTCCAGCGTGGGAATGAGTGGATCCGCTGGCCGGTCCTGAGCATGTGCTGAGGCGGCCATCAGGGAAAACCCACAGATGATTGGAGCGAGTAACCGGAGGAATTGAGGATTGGTTCGAATTTTCATGTCATAGGGATCACGCCGCCCAGCTCCAAATCCGTCGCAAATTTATTCCTTTTTCTCCGGTATTCCCGATTTTCGAACGATCCGATCCGGTATTCAGAGTGGACATCTGGATGCCTGAAAAATCCAACCGACGCGATGAACGAAGGCCACGGCGTCGATGTCGACTGTTGGGTTCCCCGGACAGGTTCCTGGGTACTGTCGGACGCTTGGAAAAAGGCCGAGGGCCAGGCGGTCGATCCGGACCTCAGGTACAAGCAACATCTCAGGATGGATCTGAAAGCCGGCACCTTGTCCGAGGGCTCGCTGGATGGTTGGTCGCTCAATGGCCGCCGGGAAGGAGGCTGGTATGTCCTTCCTCCCGCAGCAAAGGGCGAGCCACCTGCCAACGAGTAAACCGGCCTCGTAAATGGGTTCCCTGAGCTTTGATGTTGGGGCCGCCCTGGAATCTCGATGCTCCCAGCAGCCACTTCCTCATTGCTTCTTTGGGGTCGCCTCCTTGGAATCGGGCTTGGCGATGAGATCGAGGATGCGGGAGATCGGCACGCAGTTCTTGATCGTCATCTGCTGCTCGCGGACATCCGGTGTCGAGGCCGGGTCATCCTTGGAGGCGGGCTTGTCCTTTTCCTTCTCTTTGTCCTTGGCCTTCGGATCCTTCGACGGTGGCGCGGCCTTGCCGGGCTCCTTGGGATCGGCGTCTTCCGGGCCGGGCGCGGATTCATCGACAGCCGGTTCGTGATTGATCGCTTCGGTATTGGACACCATGCCGACCACGGCACCGTCTGCGTTGAACACTGGTCCGCCTGAGGAACCTTCCGCAAAGTCGGCGGTCACCGACATCCACAGCGACTGGCCGTCGTTGTCGATCGCCTTGTCCGTCGAGTAGCGGGAAATTTCACCGCTGCTTTGGAAAAAGAAACGCTCGCCGGGGTGGCTGAGGATGCGCACGCGTTCGCCCACGTCGGCATCGCCGCCCGTCTTCAGCGGGACGAAGGGGGTGCCATTGGTCTCGACCTGGAACAGCGCCGCGTCGGTGTCTTCGTTGGTGGCGAGGATGCGCAGAATCTTGTGCACCTTCCCGTCCACCCCGCAGACGCCCCAGGATTCGTCCTCCGGGGATTCGAAGACATGCCGGTTGGTGACCATCACACCATCGGCCGTCAGGCACCAGGCGCTGGCCACGCCGCCATTGTGCCACTCGTGGCAGGCTTCGCATTTGTAGGCGGAGGCGACGATGAAGACGCTCTTGACCAGGTCGCTGTAGGCGTGGGTCGCCGGCAGGTTGGCAGGCAGGACGACGGGAAATTTGGCGGGCGCTTTCTTCAACGCCTCAGCCAGGGTCTTGCCGTCGGTGGCCTGGTGCTGCTTGGCCAGATCGGAAAGCTGGTCCCTCATTTTTGCCAATAACTCCTCGTCATTGATCACGATGGGGGCGGCACCCGCCAGTTGGGTGAGAAGCACGGCCAGCAGGGCGAGAGGTGAGGCTTTCATGGGAGGCGGGGATGGGAATGGCAGGAACGAACGCCAGCGTTCCATGGTTCCAAGGTTGGCACCGTCGGGAAAGAGGATTGCCGCTTTCGACCGGTTGACAAGACCGGCCTCTCGACCCACCCTCCGCGCGTGTCAGATTTGTTGAAACGAACCCCGTTGGAAGCCGCCCATGTCGAGCTGGGTGCGAAGCTTGTTCCCTTCGCCGGCTGGTACATGCCGGTCCAGTACACCGCCATCCTCGACGAGCACTCGGCGGTGCGGAACAAGGCCGGGGTCTTCGACATCTCCCACATGGGCCAGTTCCTCGTTTCCGGCGAAGGTTCGCTGGAATGGCTGAACAAGATGCTCGCCAACAACGTGGCCAAGCTCGGCATCGGCGAAGGCCAGTACACCTTCCTGCTCAATGAAAGCGGTGGCGTCATCGATGACCTGATCATCTACCGCACCGGCGCGGACGATTTCTTCCTGGTGGTGAATGCCTCCATGATCGACGAGGACCTCGCCTGGTTCCTCCAGCACAAGCCCGAGTCCGTCGAGCTGCGCAACGAAAGCGAAGCCTGGGCCGGCATGGCCGTGCAGGGGCCGGAATCCTCGGCCGTGTTCGCCGCAGTGTGCCCCGGTGAAACGCTGCCGCCGCGCAATGGCATTTCCAAGACCGCCGATGGCAGCATCGTCTGCCGCACCGGCTACACCGGTGAGGACGGCTTCGAGTTCTTCTCGTCGGCCGAGTCCGGTGGTGACTACCTGAAAAAGTTCGTGGCCGCCGGCGCGAAGCCCTGCGGACTCGGCTGCCGCGACAGCCTGCGCTTGGAGATGTGCTATCCGCTCAATGGCAACGACCTTTCCCCGGAGCGCACGCCGATCGAAGCCGGCCTCGGCTTCTTCGTGGATATGGAAAAGGGCGACTTCATCGGCCGCGAGACACTCGCCAAGCAAAAGGCCGAAGGCCCCGCGACCAAGCTCGTGGCCCTGATGTACACCGACAAGGGAGCCCCGCCGCGGGCCCACTACACCGTGCTTTCGACCGACGGCGAGGAGATCGGCGAACTTTCCAGCGGTGTCCATTCGCCCAGCCTTGGCACCGGCATCGGCCTGGCCTATCTGCCCTCCGTTTACTCCAAGCTCGGCACGGAAGTCCGCATCGACGTCCGCGGCCGCCAATTCCCGGCGAAAGTCGTGAAGAAACCGTTTTACAAGCCCACCACCAAAGCCTGACCATCACCCCGTTCCTACGACTCACTTGCATATGAACGTTCCCGCCGACCTCCGTTTCAACACGTCCCACGAATGGGTGCGCCTCGAGGGCGACATCGCCACCGTGGGGATTTCCGACCACGCTCAGGAAGAACTCACCGATGTGGTGTTCGTCGAGCTTCCAGCCGTGGGCCGCGCGGTGGATGCCGGGGACCCGACCGCCGTCGTGGAATCGGTGAAAGCCGCCAGCGATATTTACGCCCCGATCGGTGGCGAAGTCGTGGAAGTGAACCCGGAGGTCGAAGCCGATCCTTCGCTCGTGAACACCGACCCGTATGGCAAGGGCTGGATCTTCAAGCTCAAGGTCAAGAGCGCTTCGGACGTCGAAGGCCTGCTTTCGCCCGAAGCCTACATCGCGCAGATCAGCTGATCTCCCTGTCGATTTCGATCCTATTACCCTGAAATTTTTAACCGCAGATTGCGCAGATTGCGCAGATTGAAGAGGTTCAATTCATTTTCTTCCATCTGCGTAATCTGTGTAATCTGCGGTCAAGATCTCCACTCATCGGCGGTTCATTCCGCTCCCGTTGACTTTGAAGGCGCACTTTCCCGTGCGCCTTCGCCCTTTGCATTTTCACCATCGCCACCATGTCCGCCCGTCTTGATTTTGTCAGCCGCCACATTGGTCCCTTCGGTTCCGAGCTCGATGAGATGCTCAAAGCCGTTGGTTTCGACTCGCTCGAAGCCCTCACCGCCGCCGCCGTGCCCGCTGGCATCCGCCTTCATGAGCCGCTCGACCTGCCCGCCGCCCGTTCCGAGCAAGAGGCCCTCGGCTGGCTGAAGTCGATCTTCGCGAAGAACCAAGTCCTGAAGTCGTTCATCGGCCAAGGCTACTACGGCACCCTGGTGCCGAACGTGATCGGGCGGAACATCCTGGAAAACCCCGGCTGGTATACCGCCTACACGCCCTACCAGGCCGAGATCGCCCAAGGCCGTCTGGAGGCGTTGCTGAATTTCCAGACGATGATCACCGACCTGACCGGTCTGGACGTCTCCAACGCCTCACTGCTTGATGAGGGCACCGCCGCCGCCGAGGCGATGAGCCTCGCGCTGTCCGCCAAGCCGAAGGGCAAGGCGATGTTCGTGTCCGACCGCTGTCATCCGCAGACGATCGACGTGGTCCAGACCCGCGCCGAGCCGCTGGGGATCGAGATCATCGTGGGCGACTGGGAGACCTTCGAGCCCGCCTCGGTGCCGAACCTGTTCGCCGTGCTCGTCCAGTACCCGGACACCCGCGGCCGGATCGATGACTTCACCGGTTTCTTCGAAAGCGCGAAGGCCGCCGGTGCCGTGAGCATCGTGGCCGCTGACATTCTCGCCCTGACCGTGCTCAAGGCCCCTGGCGAATTCGGCGCCGATATCTGCGTCGGCTGCAGCCAGCGCTTCGGCGTGCCGGTGGGCTTCGGTGGCCCGCACGCCGGCTTCATGGCTTGCAAGGACGAGCTGAAGCGCAAGATGCCGGGCCGCCTCATCGGCGTCTCGATCGACTCCCGCGGCAAGCCCGGCTACCGCCTTTCCCTCCAGACCCGCGAGCAGCACATCCGCCGCGACAAGGCCACTTCCAACATCTGCACCGCCCAGGTGCTGCTGGCCGTGATGGCCTCCATGTATGCCGTTTACCACGGTCCGGAAGGCCTCATGCACATCGCCCGCACCGTCCATGCCCGCACCACCCAGCTCAAGAAGTTGCTGGCGAATGTCGGCGTCAGTGTGGAACCGGGCGCTTATTTCGACACTCTGGTAGTCAACGTGCCTGGCAAGGCGTCCGAAGTTCACGAAGGGGCCCGCCGCTGCGGTATCAACCTGCGTGACCTCGGTGAAAACCACGTCGGCGTGTCCTTTGATGAGACCACCACGGAGGGCGACGTCCTGATGGTGCTGTCCGCCTTCGGCGGGGCAGGGGAACTGCCGATCGTAACCGGCCCGGAATGGCCGGAAGGACTTTCCCGCACCACGCCGTTCCTGACACAGGCCGCGTTCAACCGCTTTCATTCGGAAACCGAGATGCTGCGCTACATGAAGCGCCTGGAGTCCCGCGACCTCGCGCTCAATGAGTCGATGATCGCCCTCGGCTCCTGCACGATGAAGCTGAACGCCACGGCGGAAATGATGCCGCTGAGCTGGCCGGAGGTTTCCTCGATCCATCCCTTCGTGCCCTTCGACCAGAGCGTGGGCTACCGCGAGATGCTGGTGCTGCTGGAAGGCTGGCTGGCGAAGATCACCGGCTTCGCCGCGGTTTCGCTCCAGCCCAATGCGGGCTCCCAGGGGGAATACGCCGGCCTGTTGGCGATCCGCCGCTACCACCTCGCCAATGGCGACACCCATCGCAACGTCTGCCTCATCCCGGTTTCCGCCCATGGCACCAATCCGGCTTCGGCGGTGATGGTCGGCATGAAGGTTGTCGGCGTGAAGTGCGACGAGAAGGGCAACATCGACATGCCCGACCTCGCAGCCCGCATCGCCGAGCACAAGGACAACCTCGCCGCGCTGATGGTCACCTATCCGTCGACCCACGGGGTATTCGAGGAAACCATCGTTTCCATTTGCGAACAGATCCACGCGGCCGGTGGACAGGTTTACATGGATGGCGCGAACATGAACGCCCAGGTCGGCCTGACCAGCCCGGGCCGCATTGGGGCGGACGTCTGCCACCTGAATCTGCACAAGACCTTCTGCATCCCGCACGGCGGCGGCGGTCCCGGCGTCGGCCCGATCGGCGTCGCCGAGCAGCTTGTCCCTTACCTGCCCGGTCACCGCGAGCTGGCCGGCACCACCGGCACCGTGTGCTCGGCACCGTGGGGGAGTGCCTCGATCAACACCATTTCATGGATGTACGTGGCCATGATGGGCGCAAAGGGTCTCACCGAGGCCACTGCGACCGCCATCCTGAACGCGAACTACACCGCCAAGCGCCTGGCACCGTATTTCCCGGTCCTCTACACTGCCCCGAACGGCCTAGTGGCCCACGAGTGCATCATCGATGTGCGCCCGCTCAGCGACAAGAGCGGCATCACCGTCGAGGATGTGGCCAAGCGCCTGATGGACTACGGGTTCCACGCCCCGACCATGAGCTGGCCGGTCGGCGGCACGCTCATGATCGAGCCCACCGAATCCGAGTCGAAGGTCGAGATCGACCGCTTCTGCGACTCCATGATCGCCATCTACGGCGAAATCATGGCCGTGGTGAACGGCGAGTCCGACGCCACCGACAACCCCCTCAAGAACGCCCCGCACACCGCCGACATGGTCTGCGGCGACGAGTGGGACCACCCCTACACCCGCGAACAGGCCGCCTATCCGCTGCCGATCCTCCGCACTCACAAATTCTGGCCGTATGTCGGCCGGGTGGACAATGTCCACGGCGACCGCAACCTGGTCTGCACCTGCGATACGGTGGAAGCCTACGCGGCCGCGAGTCACTGAATCCCGCAGTCGCACGATACTCCGGAATCGGCGGCGCATATCTAATCAAATGTTACGCGTATCCGCGCGGGTCTCCCCGCTGATCCGCGTGGCCTGCCGGCATTATTTCCGCCCCCGCGCCGCAGCGGGCGGGACTCCCATTTTCACATGCATTCCATCCCCTCCGCCGTCGATTGGACCGCCTGGCAGCCCGTCATCCGAGCTACCCTGATGTTCATCGTGCGGGACGGGCAGGTGCTGCTGATTGAAAAAAAGCGCGGCCTCGGGGCTGGAAAGATCAATGGGCCGGGTGGGAAAATTGATCCGGGCGAGACTCCCCTGCAGGCGGTGATCCGGGAAACCGAGGAGGAGTTGCGCATCACCCCCCACCACCCGAGGAAGCTGGGAGAACTCTGGTTTTCGATGGGCGAAATCCCGGATATTCTATGCCATGTCTACCGATCAGGGGATTTTTCCGGGATTCCCACCGAGACGGAGGAGGCGGTCCCGGTCTGGTGTCCGGTGCAATCCGTTCCGTATCAACGGATGTGGGACGACGATGTCCAGTGGCTGCCGCTGTTGCTGGAAGACCGGACATTTCATGGAAAATTCGTGTTTCAGGACGAAGCCCTGAAATGGAGTCATGTCGAGGCTGACGTGAGATGGTGAGAGAACAAAAAGCCGCCAGCCCGGACGGGTGACGGCTTTTCTGAAAAAGAGGGTTGGAATTCCGTTAGAGGGACTTCTTGAGGCTGGCGAACTGGGCGTTGAGTTTCCCGAGTTCCTTTTCCGCCTTCTCAATCTGAGAGGCGAGGGTGGCCAGCTTGGCAAGCTTCGATCCGATCCCGCCCTTGGCGGAGCCGCCGCCGCCCTTGACCGGGGCGGAACCCCCGCTGGACTTGAGCCAGCTGGAGATCGTCAATTGGGAGATCTTGTATTTTTTGGCGGCGGCGCTTTGGCCGCCGCGGCCTTTGTCTCCATTGACCTTTTCGACGAACGCGAGGATTTCGCTCTTCTCTTTGTCGGTGTAACGCTTGCCCTTGGCGGCGTTGACGTTGGTGTTGGTGCTCATGACGCCCCAACCAGACACCCTCCCGGCCAGCATGACAAGTCAAATCTGACTCATGGTTCTCTAATGTTATCAGTGGATTTACGCACGAAAATGAAACCGTTAGATCAGATCTTAACAGTCGCAAAATCGGACATTTCTTCAATCCATGCGTCGGCAGAGGCTCTTACGACCGGTCGTTGCACCACGCCGCCGAAGCCGATGAACAGATCCACGTCGGGTTTGGTTTCCAGATCGGATACACCGTCTCCAACCATGATGACCTTGAATGGTTGCATGGCATCTTTCCATTCGCGGATGATTTCGTTTTTTCCTCCGTTGCGGGTGGTGGGGTAATCCTCTCCGTAGCCGGCATAGCTGCCGTCGTCGTTGAGATGGAGGGGGACGGCTTCGACGTGGGAAATGCCCAGAAAACGGGCGAGGGGCTCGATCAGGGGGGCGAATCCGCCGGAGAGGATCACCGGTATCCAGCCATCCGCCTTGAAGCGCGCCACCACTCCGGCCGCTCCGGGAGTCACGGTTTCGACATAACGTCGGGCGACGGCTTCGCAGGCGGCGCGGTCGGGGCGGATGATGTTCATGCGTCTGGGAAAGACCTCATGCAGGGGGATCTCGCCATTCATGGCGGCATCCGTTAGAGCGACTACTTCCTGGAACACTTCTTCCCCGCGAAATCTGGCGAGTTCATCGATTCCCTCAATCGCGGAAAGGGTGGAGTCACAATCGAAGAAGACCAGCTTTCCCCGCTGCCGGGTGGGAGGCAGGATTTTCAACGGCGTGCCAGGCTCGACCAGGTCGAACAGCTCGATGACATCGTGATTTCCCATCCGGATGCAGCCATGGCTGTTGGGCTGGCCGAGAAGGTCCTCGCGATTGGTGCCATGGAGGTAGATGTAGCGGCCGTAGCTGTTGGCATTGGCCGGATCGAGTCCCTGGACGCGGAGGATGCGGGTGAGGATGAGGTCGTCGTCGGTGGGCGGGCCATCCGCGGTCCAGCAGCCCCGCGGTTCGCGGGAGCGGAAGATGGTGCCCGTGGGGGCATCGGCTCCGATTTTGTCGGCGATGAGGAAATTCCCGGTCGGGGTCCGGTAGCTGCCGGGCTGGAAGCCGACGCCCTTGGTGGCGGTCGAGATGGTGAAGCTGCGGAGCGTCTGGCCGCCGCGTAGGACGCGTAGTTGCTGGTCGTCGACGGACACTTCAAGGCTGAGATCGGAGGTCATGGTGGGGAAAGGACGAGGAGGGCATTGTGGCCGCCCATGCTGTGGGAAAGTTTGAAGACGGGGCCGGCGGCCGGACGGCTGACGGACGGGGCGGAGAAGCCGCCGGGGACGTGGAGGTTGTCGGGATTCGGCGGAAGTCGTCCATCCCGCAGGAAGGCGGTGAGCAGGACGGTCTCGACGAGCCCGCTGGCACCGATGGTGTGGCCGGTGTAGGCCTTGAGGAAATGCAGCGAGGGCAGATCGTGCGTTCCCAGCGCGCGGTGAAGGGCTGCGGGTTCGGACACGGCGTGCACGGCGGTGCCGGTGGCATGCGGGCAGAGGGCCGCAGGGCGGCCATGGATTTGCATTGCGGCCTCGATGAGCTCCACGCTGCGGCCGCCATCCTTCGGCATGCCGAGGGGATCGCACGCGTCGGAATTCGCGGCGTAGTGAAGGAGGCGGGGGAAGCCCGGACGCTCCGCCTCCAGCGTCATCGCGGCCGCTCCTTCCGCGGGGATGAAGCCGGCGCTCGCCGGGTGGTAGGGATTCACTTTGGCCGGGGTGGCGAGCAATCCGGAATGGGCGTAACTGTCCAGCAGGCAGGGCACCAATGGCAGGTCGACTGCTACTGCCAGGGCTCGCGGCACCACTCCCGCCCATACCAGCAGCGCCGCCATGCCGATGGCGTCCAGCCCGGCCGAGCAGCCGCTGGCGAGGACGTGGTAGGGGCCGTGGATGCCGAGTTCGATGGTGATCGCCGCGGCCGGTTCGCTGTGAATGGTGTTGCTGGCCGCCATCAGCTTGAATGGTCTGCGCCCGGGCCAGGGTGCCAGCCAGCCGGCGGCGTTCCCGCGGCTGGTGCCAAGCACGACGGCGGCGTCCCGGCACTCGGCGGCGGACCAACCGGCGGCGATGACGGCCTCGCGGGCAACCCGAATCGCGGCCATGGAAGCGGGACTCCATTTTCGATGGCTCAGCAACTCTCGTGGGAGGATCCAGCCGGCGGGCGTGGTGGCATGCGGGCTGTCAGTCCCCAGGAGTCCGCCAAGAGGGCGGAAGACGGTGCCGGAGGGCAGCAGGGCTCCCGGATGGTCATCCACGCAATGCCCCAGCGTTGTGATCAATCCGAGCCCGGTGATGGAAAGCGGTCGTTCGATGCGCCGGGGTTATCAAGATGAACGCCGGACGGAAACGTAAAAGACCTCCGGACCCGAAATGAAAAAAGGCATGCGGGCGGACCCGCATGCCTTTCTTGAAATCGCCCGGATCAGGGCTTGGCCGTCACCCGCAGGCGAAGGTACTTCTTTGGCTCGGTGGGCAGATTCGAGACCGTCGCCCGGACCTTGCTCCAGCCGTTGGACTGCTCCAGAATTTCTTCCGTCACTCCCGCCGTGGACCAGGGGCCGTCGGGCAGGGTGGTGGCCCATTCGACGATACCGTCGAGCGTCTTGGCGGCGTCATCGGACCGCACGAAGATGATCGAGGCCGTGGTGTCCGTGGTTTCGACCACCGGGGTGTGAGCCTCGGCATCTGCCACGTTGGGATTTCCGCCGAGGTAATGCTCGGCCAGGTCGCCGATGCCGTCGCCATCGCTGTCAGCGCTGCCATCGGCCGCCACTCCACCGGACGGGCCGGAGGTGTTGGAGCTGCTGGAAACGGAGCGCCCGGTGTTGGTGACCAGCGCCATCGGAGCCAAGCCGGGTGCGGCGGAAGTCACCGTGAGGGTGAAGCTGATGGAATTCACCTCGCCGAGGAAGTTGTAGTTCTCCAGCACGATGTTGTACGGGCCGGTTTGTGCGCCCGCTGCCACGATGCCGGAAATCAGGCCGGTGGAGGTGTTCAGCGTGAGTCCGGTAGGAAGCGGATTCGAGGCGGCACCCAGACGGTAGAAGGTGGTGTGAATCAGGCTGCCATCGCGGAGTGAGGCGACGAAGGCGGCATTGAGCGGCACGTTGCCACGGACCGGGGTGACCCCTTCGATGACCGGCTCGTCGTCGGTCACGGTCACGGTCACACTGTTGGTGGTGTAGGTATCGGCGGAAACGCTGATGTCCGCGAGCTGGGTGCCGTCACTGATCAGATCGTCCACGGCGGCGATCGGGAAGGTCACAGTCGTCTGTCCAGCCGGCAGGACCACGGTGTCGGGCACCGTGACGGCGGTCGTATCGGACGAGGTCAGCGTGAAGGTCAGATCGGCTGCCGGAGCGGTGAGGACGCGGATGGTTCCAACGGAGGCGTTGGGCCCGGCGTTTTCCACGAACTTGGTAGGAGTCGCCGAAAGGAAGATCGGGTTGACCGGATAGATCGTGACCTTGTCGAGCAGCAGGTAGCCTTTGATCATCGTGTCGTAGCTGAACTGCACGAATCGGGACGTCGGCTTCAACGGATCGTCATAATGGGTGACGCCGTAAGGCTTGTTGTCGATGATGCGGACAGGCGTCCAGTTGGCTCCATCGGCGGATTCATTCACGCTGAAGGATCCCAGGGTGGTGTAGCTCTTGTTTCCGGTGGCGGCGATCGAGTAGCCGAGGCGGTCGGGAGTGCCGTTGAATGCGATGGTGATCTGGTCGGAAGGCTCCGTGACCTTCGTGGCAGGGTTGTCTCCGTTGTTGAATTTTGCAGAGCCCGGAGAGGTGTCGCCATCAAGGCTGGCGTAGTAAGGAACGATTCCGTCGAAGAACATGTTGGCCGGTGCGGTGGTCCAGGGACCGCCGAACTCGATCGGAATGCTGCCCAGTCCCCGCTTTTCAACAGCGCTGATGTGGGAGGCTCCGAAATGGGAAGTGGCCGCCGAGCTGACCTTCCAGTTGGCCGGATCGTCAGCCCCTGCGTCGCTGTTGCCGGTGTAGGCGGCGGACATGCCGGCGTCGAGCGATCCGATGTTCGGGGTGACGGTGTTGTCCAGTCCATACGAGAACTGGGCGACCATGGCGAAGGTGGAGTCGCGCAGGATCACGGAGTCACCGGCGTTGGCGAATCCCGGCCAGGAACTCAGGCGGCTGAAATAGGTGCCGTTGTTGCTCGAAAGGACGAGCGTCTTGTCGGTGACCTTTGCATCGTCCTTCGGAAGCAGCGGGTCCTTGCCGGTGCCGCCGTTGTAGATCACGATGAGCGTGCCGGCCGGGATGTTGTCCCAGACCTTGTTGTCCGAGAAGACGAGCTGGTTGTTTGCGGCATTGGTGAAGCGCCACTTGCGCAGGCTCGCCTTCTTCATGACGAGGATTTCGACCCATTCGCCGGAGGCCGTCGGGTTGCTGTCGCTGCCCTGGCTGAATTCGTTGATGATCGCCGTGCGCAGGATCGGATTGTCGGTGGCACGGATGATCAGGCCGGAGTTGTAGCTCAGGCTGCCTCCCTGGGCGACCGTGGTTGGTGGCCTGGTGAGAATGTTGACCGAGTTGGTGGCCTGGCTGACGCTGTTGCCCTGGCCATCGGAAGCGGTGACCAGGCAGCGCCAGACGAGACCGGCATTCGCCGCTGCGGCGGGAAGGGTGGCGGTCGTCAGGCCGGTGACGGAGGTGTAGACGAAGGTGTCCGTGCTGCTCTGCCACTGATAGCTGTAGGTGATCGGGTCGTTCTCGGGATCCGTGGAGGCAAGGGAGGTGACGGTGACCGCCTGATCCGAGAAGGCCTGTGGGGCGGGGGTGATCAGGGCGGTGGTGATCACCGGCGGCTGGTTGAAGACCCGGATGGTGACCGGTCCGGAGAAGCGGGACGCTCCCTGGCTGTCGGTTGCTTTCGCTTTGTAAACGTGCGTGCCGTTGGCGGGGTTGAGCGTGAAGCCGTAGGGGGAGGTGAGGTCGGTCCCGATCAGGACATCATTGTCGTACAGCTCGATCTTGGAGACGACTCCGGGGTCACCGGCAGCCGTGAGATCGGAGGCGGTGATGTTGACCGGAACGGTGGCACCCGGGCTGTAAATGGAGCCGGTGGCCGGGTCGGTGATGGTCACCAGCGGCGGTGGGTTGCGCGGCACATCCGGCGTTCCGTAAAGGGTCAGCGTGGCACTGGTAAGCGTTCCGGTGTCGCCCGCCTTGCGGTCAGCAACCTGAAGCGTCCAGACTCCCTTGGAGTTTTCACCCCAGCAATGAGTGGTGCTGAAGGTCCATGGCGCGTAGACGAACTGGGAGCTTGAGTAGTTGTGCGGGGCGGCCAGGTGGCTGATGGTTCCAGCGGGGGAGGTCAGGATGATGTCCAAGTCCCCGGTGGAGGGGTGGGTGAGATTCACCGTGACGGTCGCATGTTCGACGCGGAGGTTCGAAAGCGGCAGGTTGAAGTTGACGGTTTTGCCGGTCGTGTTGTTGTCAGGAATGTCCACCGGGGTGCCAGTGGCGGTCTTGGTGGTGACCTGCTGGTCGGCCAGGTTGGTCCAGCCTTTGGCTGCGGTAACGGCAGCGGCGGCATCGACCAGACCAGCGCCAAACTTGTGGTTGAAATGGAATCCGGCACTGTTGACGGCCCAGTCGAGGTCCGTCGGGTCGATCTTCTTGGCGGTGGACAGGAGGATTTCCTGCACGTCACGCCAGCCCAGCGCGGGGTTAGCCTCCAACATCAGGGCCACCACGCCAGCCACCGTCGGGGTCGCGGAGGAGGTGCCGCCGAAGGTGCTGGTGTAGTTGGTGGGATCGTATCCCGCGGAGCCGGTGCGGTCCGTGGTGGTGATGCCGAGCGTC
>Ga0265327_10002463_pt1 | contig 19492 bp, 18 predicted proteins | sample 41621metaG_FD_202089 | JGI IMG/M metagenome (GOLD analysis project Ga0265327, IMG submission 202089) | Rhizosphere microbial communities from Carex aquatilis grown in University of Washington, Seatle, WA, United States - 4-16-21 metaG | ecosystem: Host-associated > Plants > Roots > Rhizosphere...
ACCTTAATTAATGGCTTACTTTGCTCAGGAATGCCAGTTCATAATATGTAACGAGTGGCTCACTTTGCTCCGGAATGGTGGCTCTGTTTGCTCCGGAATAGTGGCTCACTATGTTCCGCAATATCCAGCATTACCTCTGCTACGCGTGATACAGCTTTTGATGAGCCCGGCAAGGGGCTTGCTTCAAAAATCGTTGAGTATTCCATTCCATTTTTGAAATCAGCGGGAGTGCAACAATATATCCTTGAAGTTTTGGAAGAAATTAGCAACGCATTATCAGTTTACTCCAAACAAGGATTTGTTGTTTCACAAAGGTTTGATTGCTTTAGAACAAACACCTCTGACTGGAAATTGCCTGCTGCAATTAATGACGAAGTAATATTGACAGAAATTGATTTTGCTTATCAATCAGAAATGGAAACCATGCTGGATTTCAATTTGTCGTGGTAGAATAATTTTGATGCTTTGACAAAAAAGCCAGGTGATTTTAAACTGATCGGTGCCTTTCATCAAAATACATTAGTTGCTTTTGGGATCATTGAGCCTGAAACTGGCGATATTCCTCAATTAGCTGTGAATAAACCTTACAGAAGAAAAAAGATAGGCACCATGCTTCTGAATGAATTGAAAAAGAGCAATAGCGCTTTAATTGTAAAAGTGGTGAACATTGAATCAGATCAGGAAGGAATTATCTCATTCCTTACCAAAAATGGCATTCCGAAATTAGTAACACAATTAGAAATGATAAAAAGGATCTAAACTGATGGAGCTTGAATTAAAATAGTTACAGTCACTTCCCTTCGAAAAGTTAGTTACTGTTTGATAATGATCTCTATACATTTGAAAGCATACCTCATGCTCTCACTTCAAATTGAATCTATACTGGCTTGTTTCAACATGCTCGTTTCATCAAAGCGACCTAAAGCTAACACGAAAGGCGAAATATGTTCTACTTAAGGCGACCCTCATATTGTTGATAACCAATATAAGAATTGTCGCCTCGACCTATTTATGAGGTATTTTTACTTTTTAGCGGCAATAATCGAAGCACTACTCAAAAACGGATGAAAAAATTACCTAAAGAACAACTATGGGACTATTTTATCTTAGTCATGAGAATTTGGTTAGCATATTTACTAATTAGCTATGGTTGGGGCAAGTTGAACGGCGGGCAGTTTGGTGTGAATGAGGCAACCCTAAATCAACCAATAAAAAATGTTGATTTATTTCGACTCTCATGGTATCTGGCTGACCATCAACCTTTCAAATCATTTATAGGTATCTCTCAAATAGTGACAGCTATTCTACTGATTTACAACCGCACAGTTATCATAGGCGCGTTTATGGCTATCCCCATATGGGCAAACATTTTGATGTGGGACATGACATTTATGGGGATGTATACCCCCTTTACAATACGAATTCTATTTTATCTACTTTTGACTTTGTTGATTATTTGGCATTACAAAGAGAAAGTAATACTAGCATTGCGAAACCTCATAAAAGGGACTACTACAAAATTCAACTATCCGATTTGGGCATATTTGCTTTTGCCACTGTTTGGTATTTGTTTAGAACTTATTGTAGCTATTCCCAATGCAATAATTATCGTACTTCAACACGTACATAAATAGGTTTATATAAATTCAACCAGACTATTTCCCTTCAGGCTTTATACTCTGCTCATACCGCAACCAATTCCCCGGATCATACTTCATCTTCACCGCCCGCAACCGTTCCAGATTCTTCCCATAATACCGCGTTTCATAATTGCTGAAATTGATATCCGGGTAATTGGCATACTGAGGAACAATCCCCTGCTTACTCACCAACTGCTGCACCTCCTCAAATCGCTTCATCAGAAGCTCCCCCGTATTCGGCGCCTCCCAATACGCCTGCAATTCCGTGAAATACGTGTACTCCCGGTGCGGAAAGGAGGACTGCCGTTCGAATTCCGGATCCTGGATGGCCCCGCCCAGGGTATTAAACTGCAGGATCATACCCTTCGTCCGGAATACAATATTCAGGATCCCTTCAAGCGCCGGCTCAATTTCAGCATAGGAACGGTATAAACCTGCCGAAGCATTCTTGAATGGCACCGGATGCTGCAGCCCGTAATAGTTCTTCAAAGCGGCTTCCAGGGGCTGATCCGTATTGCTGGTGAATTTGTCGCAGGTCTTCTGCATATTGCTGATGAAGGTCTGCACCGCCGGACTGCTCCCTGAAACATTGGTCAACAGGATATAGGCCGTATCCCCATTGAACAGGCAGCTCGAAAAGCAGGATTTGGGCAGGCTCTTCGACTGTTCAAACCAGGCGCCCAGGATGGATTTCGCGCGTTCCGTACTGACCTTGAACGAACGAAAGCGGTAACTGCTCATGATCTTCGGGCGGTTATGCACCTTGAAGTGCATTTCGGTGATCACGCCATAATGCCCATTCCCCCCACCCTTGCAGGCCCAGAGCAATTCCGGGTCTGTATCGGAACTAATAATCTCACCATTCCCACTGACCATCGTTACCGCCTTAAGGCTGTCACAGGTCAGTCCGAAGAGCCGGCTCATCAGTCCATAACCCCCACCCAGGCTCAGTCCGCCAATCGCTACCGTCGCGCAGGAGCCACCCGGAAGGATCCTGTTTTTGGGAATCAGTTCCTTGTAGAGGTCTTTTAACAAGCAGGCAGGACCTACTTTAATTTCATAATCATTGACCCAATTGATCTGGTTCATCAGGCTCAGGTTGATCTGCATGGTCCCGGTGCCACAGGAAAAACCTTCCATGCTATGTCCGCCGCTTTTGACCGTGATGGTCAGGTTGTACTTTTTAGCGTAGCGAATGGCTTCCTGCACCCCCAGGGTATTTTTGCAAAGTGCGATAGCCGCCGGGAATTTATTAATGCGACTATTGAAGCCCTGCCGGAGCACATCGTACTCGGCGTCTTTATTGGTATAGAAGATTGCGTTCGCTGACTGATAGACCGGCAGGAAGGGTTTGCCCAGGATGGACAAAGGATGAAGGCTCAAGCCCAGGCTGGCGAGGGTGCCCAGTCTGATGAATTCTTTGCGTTGCATCTTTAAAGTTGCGGAATGGAACTCAAATTCTTAGGAATGAAATCCATTGGATAGGATCCAATCAGCAAACTCGGTAGTGTCGTAGTTTGAATGTTAACAGCGGCAAATAGTTTAAAAGCGATAAAGGTGCAGAATGTTCGACCGATAGCTAAAAGACAGAGGCTCTCCAATAGGAGCCTTTACTTTTGGGTAGTTGTCCGGTCTAACAGTCGCAAAAACATTAGTAGATGAATAAGCTAACCAAGCAGATAATTGTCGTCTTCTTATTTTGGTTAGGCGTAAATGCTCTAATTACTTTATTGAGTGCATCCATACCGCCGGAACTTCGCCGTCCACATGTAAAGGACTTTGCATACTATGCAAAAAGCGCCATTTTCGTCTCTATCATTAGCACACTATTATTCTTCCTGTGCCGGTATCTGGTGGAAAAAATAAGGTAACCATACCAAGTTACACCCTTGCCAGTCAAAATTATGCCGGATCAAAATTGTAAAAAAAAATTGTAATAGTTCTCCATGATAATGTTCCTAATATTATCAAAATCCAACCAATCATTTTCTCCAATTTTGACTTAGAGAAAATAAGAAAAATGATTCCAAATATCGGTGCTGATATGCAGCAAGCCGCAAGCACATATAGCAATATATCGTCCATTGCCATCTACCCTTTTATAAAACCAAATTTAATGAAAGAAGCTGCCCATTGTAGCGGCTTCCATAAGTCCAAAGAACCCTGCCGGAGCCTTGCATCCTTAAAGTTGCGGAATTGTACTCAAATCCGGAAACCAACAATCAAAGGATAATCTGTTTATGACAGGAAACCCCATCAAATCCCAAGAGCCCTGAAGCGGAAATACGCAACGATGCCGGCGATGATCCCCACTACCAGAAGCATCAGGATCATTTTGTATTCTTTTCTCCGGCTATGAAGCAGCAGTCCACTAATCATGATGCCTCCAAAGCAAAGCGCCGTAATGGGCGTCAGGATGGGGCAGATCCCAGTCCACCAGGGAAGGATGATTCCGATACACCCGGCTAATTCCAGAATTCCCAGGATGCGGATCGGAACCAGGGATTGATGGGCCTGGAGGTGTCCTTCGGAAACGTGTTGGGCTTTACTTTTGGATAGTTTACCAATGCCCGGCATCAAAAAGAACGCCGCTAACAAGGCCTGCAGGATCCATAAGGCTATATTCATTTTGAAAGGTCGGGATTGGTTGGCTACTGGTTTTATCGACTGACTTACAGATTGTTATTAAAGCAGAGGTATGATGCTCCTCTGTTTTTATAAAATATTCTTTCATTCCCGGCACAATATTACTATAACTAAACCCTGAACCTGAGTGCATTTATCTGATACAGGATAACAGGTTATGGCATTAAATATGATATCCGTTCACACACTTTCCATTGATTGATACGTATGCAGTTAACGCCCATTGACCGTGTTACCGACATTTCAAAAAATGAATTCAGAACCAAATACCTGCTCCCCAAGCGACCGGTAATCATTACAGATCTGGCAAAGAAATGGCCGGCCTATACCAAATGGACCTGGGATTATTTTAAAGAGCTGGTGGGTCAGGTGGATGTGGAGGTATATAATAATATCAGGGCAGGAGCACGGGTGCCGGTCAATGGTGGGGATGGGCATATGCTCTTTGGTGAATACCTTGACCTGATCCAGCAAGGGCCTGCCGAACTGCGGATCTTCCTTTTCAATATTTTCAAGTACGCTCCTCAGATCACCCGCGATTTCGAGTTCCCGGAACAGTTTACCCGCATGTTCCTCAAGAAATATCCCATGCTCTTTGTTGGAGGAGCCGGTTCGATTGCGCATATGCATTATGATATCGACCTGAGCCATATTTTTCATACCCAGTTTATCGGCAAGAAACGAGTGCTCCTCATGCCGAACGACCAGAGTCCCTTGCTTTATAAGATGCCCCTAACTGTGGAAAGCGCTGCCTCCTTTGTAGATTGGCATTTGGGGGTGGATGAAGCAAAATTCCCGGCCCTTAAACATGCAAACGGCCATCAGGCGGTACTTGAACATGGGGAAACCTTATTTATGCCGAGTGGCTATTGGCACCATATGCAGTATATGGAAAGTGGTTTTGCGATGAGCCTCCGTGCATTGCCAGAAGGGATTACTCAAAAGTTGAATGGGCTGTATCACCTGGTACCCATGCGCAATCTGAATAATCTCCTGATCCGGATGGCCCCGGAATGGTGGTACAAAAAGAAACGGGAACTGGCATATTCGACTGCCCGGAAGGCTATTGAACAGGAATCCTGAGCAATTAGCGAATTGCTGCTTATACTTGTATGGTTAAGTATCAACGGAACCTTCCGTCCATTTATTTGTCTAAATCCACATCATGAAACTCTCTTTTCACGGTGCTGCCCGAACAGTAACCGGTTCCAAACATTTGATCCAGCTTGATAATGGAACGAATATTCTCCTTGATTGCGGCATGTTTCAGGGTCTGGGGAAAGATACCCAGCAACTGAATGCACATTGGGGTTTCGAACCGGCTTCCATCCATGTTGTGGTCCTATCGCATGCGCATATTGACCACGTAGGACTGATGCCGAAGCTGGTGAAGGATGGATTTAAAGGAAAGATCTGGTGCACTTCCGCTACTGCTGATCTTGCGAATATTTTGATGCGCGACTCGGCCCGGATCCAGGAAAGCGATATCCATCATGTAAACAAACAACGCGCCAAACAGGAACGAGTACTCCTGGAACCCTTATATACCGAGGATGATGCGGCAAATGTTGCCGAACACTTCAGTCTGCTGGAATATGACGACACCCAGGAAATCGTAAAAGATGTTCGACTAAGCTTTACCGATGCCGGCCACCTTTTGGGAAGTGCCTGCGTGAATCTGATCATCACTGAAAACGGGAAGCAGAAACGCCTGTGCTTTTCGGGTGATATCGGGCGTTATCATGATGCGATCCTTCGCTCACCATCGCCCTTCCTACAGTCAGATATTGTCATCATGGAATCCACCTATGGCGACCGCTTGCATGAACTGGCCATGCCGGCAGCCAATGAACTATTGAAATGGATCAAGCATACCTGTCTGGAGAAAGGCGGCAAGCTAGTGATCCCATCCTTTAGCGTGGGACGGACCCAGGAAATCCTGTATCAACTCAACCGCCTTGAGTTGGAAAATAGTCTGCCGGCCCTACCCTATTACCTGGATTCCCCGCTGTCCATAGAAGCGACCGAAATCATCAAGCATCATCCGGAATGCTTTAATGAACAAGTATCCAAGGTCCTGCAAATGGATCCGGATGTCTTTCAATTTCATGGATTGGAATACCTCAAGACCAGTGAGGAATCGATTGCATTGAATGATAATCATGAACCCTGCGTGATTATTTCTTCATCAGGAATGGCGGAGGCCGGACGTGTGAAGCATCATATCGCCCACAATATCGGCGATCACAGGAACACCATTCTGATGGTGGGTTATTGCGAACCAAGATCCCTGGGAGGACAGCTAAAATCCGGCGCCCGGGAGGTGCGGATCTTTGGCACCGAGTATGAGGTATTTGCAGAAGTGGGCCAGATCAATAGTATGAGTGCCCATGGTGATTATGATGATCTGATTAAATGGCTGAGTTGCCAGGAACCCGATCAGCTTCAGAAGATATTCCTGGTGCATGGGGAGTATGAAGTGCAGCAGGCTTTTGCGAAAAGGCTAGAGCAAAAAGGCTATACGCATATTGAGATTCCGGAGCAGCATAGTGTTTGGAGTTTATAGCAACCATTGTACTTTATGGGGTTTATACCAGGCGAAAAACGGATTCCCTACAGGAATGACAAAGAATGCCGGATGTTCCTGTATAGGCTGACATGCTAATGTTGCTAGTCCTACACAGCGTATATTATGCGGGTACTGCACAGCGACTTTGTCATTCCCTTCAGGGAACCTGTTGCTTTTGTGAGCATGTCATTGTCTCAAAAGGCATGCAACCATTGTACTCAATGGGTTTTTACCTGGCGAAAAACGGATTCCTACAGGAATGCCATAAAGTGCCGGATGTACCTACATAGGCGGACATCATCATGATGCAGGTACTACACAGCGTATTTTATGCAGGTACTACACAGCGTATATTATGCGGGTACTGCACAGCGACTTTGTCATTCTCTTCAGGGAACCTGTTTCTTGTATGCGCATATCATTTCCTTAAAAGTCATGCAACCATCATACTCAATAGGGTTTATACCCTGTGAAAAACGGATTCCCTACAGGAATGACAAAGAGTGCCGGATGTACCTACATAGGCAGACATCCTAATGTTACCAGTACTGCACAGCGAACTTCGCACTCTCGGCGTCTCCCCTCCTCTACCACTCTGCATGAAACTGTACCCTTTGCGTGCAACAATCAATTCTCGATCCGCTTCAGCTTATACTCCGTTGGCGTACTCACAATGATCGGATACTTCTCAACAGTTACATCCGAAGAATCCAGTCCAAAGCCGCGCTCCTCACTTAAGGAGAACCGTTTGAGAATAAAATACCCCCGCATCAGCATCCGCTCCCAGAGCGGCAATTCATTATCCCGGCTCAGGAATTTTTCCATTACAATAAATCGGAAATCCCCCATCACATTATTCCGGCTCAGGGACTCATAACGGCTGACCACATTCACTTCCTTATTCTGCACCATTTCCTCCACAACCTTCCGGAACATGGAAGGAACGCGGTGGTCAATCCGGAATCCTAATCGGAATTCTACACGGATCACCTCATTCGGAATAATGGTATTGACACTATACTCCATGGTATAAGGATCATCCAATACATCCACATGCACAAACCAATAGATATCGGCACGTTTTGGCTTGCGATAAAGAATAGAAAAGATCACCTTATGCTCGATTTCCAAAGGATTATTGGCAGAAGTCAGGTACACCAGGTGGGTGGAATATTTAGGGATTGCACGGTCATTACTCAGTTCCTGAATGATAGGCACATAATCTTCCAGTCGCACAAACTCCACGTAACGATTCTTGATCCGGCGGGCTTTAAACCAGATAAACATGACCATGAATAGTGCCGAACCCATGATCACAGTCACATAGCCTCCATGAGCGAACTTCACCAGATTAGCGATCAGGAAGCTGAATTCAATGGTCAGGAAGACGACCAGGTATGCCAGGATATACCCGATAGCAACGCGCCGGGTAAACATAAAATAGGCAAAAAGCAGGGAGGTCATGATCATGCACACTGTAATGGCAAGACCATAGGCCGCATCCATGTTTGCGGATTTGCGGAAGATGAGGGTAATGCCGATACACCCGATGAAGAGGAGCAAATTGACCCCCGGAATGAAGGTTTGTCCGCGTTCCACCGTTGGAAAGACGATCTTCATTTTAGGCCAGAGATTCAGTTTGATGGCTTCAGAGATCAGGGTAAAGGAGCCGGAGATCAGGGCCTGGGAGGCAATGATGGCTGCAGCAGTTGCAATAATGATACCCGGTATTACAAACCAATGCGGCATCAATTCATAAAATGGGTTGAGCTTTTCAGCATTCCATTTCATCCCATGTTTGGAGAGTAACCAGGCGCCCTGACCGAGATAGTTCAGCAATAAGGAGACCTTTACAAACGTCCAGGAGACCCGAATATTGCCACGTCCCGCATGCCCGAGATCGGAATAGAGTGCCTCAGCCCCCGTCGTACAAAGAAAGACGGAGCCCAATACCCAGAATCCTACAGTTGGAAAGCCATTGGGCCCAATGATCAGATTGGTGGACGTGAGCAGTTTAATTGCATAGTACGGATTAAAGGCCTTGAGGATACTCCAGTCGTCATTGATATGATGCAATCCGAGAACGGCCAGCATCAGGAACCAAATGGTCATGATCGGACCGAAAGCCTTTCCAATGAATGCCGTTCCGAATTGCTGGAAGAAGAACAGGACGGTGATGATACCAAGCCCGATGCCGACAATAGTCCAGTCGTCGATATTTCTCAAGACCGGGATATTGCGCAAACCTTCTACGGCAGAAATCACCGAGATGGGTGGCGTAATCATACCATCCGCAATAAGCGCGGCACCACCCACCATCGCTAGAAAAACAGCCCACCGTCCATGCCGGCGCACCAGCGCAAAGAGAGAAAAGATCCCCCCTTCCCCGCGGTTATCCGCCTTGAGCGTAAGGAGTACGTATTTAATAGTGGTTTGGAGTGTCAGCGTCCATATGATACAGGACAATGCACCGAGGATGAGGTCGGCGCGAATGATCTGGTTATTGCAAATGGCATTGAAAACGTAGAGTGGTGAAGTACCGATATCTCCGAACACAATTCCCAAAGCCACTAACAGCCCGGCTGCGGTGGCCTTGTTCAGATCTTTATGTTGGCTCATAGCCTGACTGTAATAATTTAAAAAAACGACGCAAAGGTATGGTGCTTTGAACCTTATTGCAGGAAATCTCTAATTATTTGTCAGGATTGCCACAGTATATTTACTTTATACCGGAGACTCAGGAATCCATCAGACCAATACCTATTTTCAATAATCAGAGAAGATGAGTACCCCTTTGAAAACAGGGCTTCGGCAATACCTTATTATGTATGAGTACCAATGATCCGCGTTTTATAACATTCAAAGCAGATGAAACTGATTTAGTCAGCCAGGGAATATTCTTTGAAAAACAATTTTTCAGGCAATGGTGGCTTTGGGTGATTATGGTGGTGCCCAATTGCCTGCTGGTATATGGTATTTATGTGCAAGTCTTCCAACACAAGCCATTCGGGGAGCATCCCATGGGAGACGTTCCATTGATCCTGACCTGCCTGTCTATTTTCCTGATCAGTTTTTTACTATTCAGAATTAATCTGGTGACCATTATCATGGAGGAAGGGGTGGTCGTTCGCCTGTTTCCTTTTCATCTCAAATTCAGAAAATACACCTGGGACCGGATCAGTAAAAGCTATGTCCGCAAGTATCGACCCATTACCGAGTATGGAGGTTGGGGACTTCGATCGAGTTTGTTCCGGCGTAGGGATGCCTTTAATATTGCTGGCAATAAAGGTTTGCAATTGGAATTCACGGATGGTTACCAACTACTGATCGGCACGCAAAAGCCCGAGGAGTTGCAGGCCTGCCTGGAAAAGATCGGACATTCGGTTGGGGGCTGAGGAAAGTAAAAGGATTCGAATGCTGTATAATACCGCCCGGAAGGGCTGAGATTGCTTTGTCGCAAAGTCTACTCCTTGCTATGTCAGCTTATCATTTTTGGGGGTGTATCCTCAATAGTTGCCCACGCCTTTAGGGGTCCCCGCCGTAGCAATTTTGCGAAGGAGGGCTGGGGATAAGAATTGTCCCAAAAAATGTCAAGGGCTTTAGCCCTTTTTGTTATCGATTATGTTGCCCCTATTGTACCAGCGCAAATGGCCTGCTTATCTGTAGTAAATGCTGATCCCCGGCCTAAAGGCACGGGGCAACTCTGAAAAGAAATCCAGGAACTTCATAATTAAAGCTAAGAACTATTGTTTTCAGCAGTCCCAATGATTGTAAGATCCATGGCAGTTGCCCCGTGCCTTTAGGCCGGGGTTGTAAATGTTCCCAATAAATGTCAAGGGCTTTAGCCCTTTTTGTAGTGATTAGGTAGGTCTGCCCGTATGCTGTGAGATTGCTTCGTCGTCGCAAAGCCTCCTCCTTACAATGACGGTTCACTTGGAGTCTTAAAATTCCATTGACATTATTTCCAGGAAATCCTGATATTGCCAATATTATGAAAAGCGCTATCCTATCCCTGTGCATCCTGATCGAGTGTTGCAATCCTACCCTTGCCCGGCAAAGTGATTCCACCCGGCCATTTGTCCTCGGCGTTATACAAACGCTGCATTCACGCATCCTCGGCGAGGATCGAATCCTGAATATCTACCTTCCGGATGGCTACCAGGCAGGAGATACCACCCACTATCCTGTAGTTTACCTCCTGGACGGCTCTGCCGATGAGGATTTTATACATGTTGTCGGCCTTTACCAGTTCAATAGTTTCCCCTGGATCAACCGCGTTCCAAAATCCATTGTCGTAGGCATTGCCAATGTGGACCGCAAGCGGGATTTCAGCTACCCGACCACTATTACCGACGATAAAAAGAAATTCCCAACCACCGGTCAATCTTCAAAGTTCATGGATTTGCTGGAACAGGAATTACAGCCTTTCATTCAATCAAAATACCGCTGCAATAGCTCCAGGACCATCATTGGTGAGTCCTTAGGCGGACTGTTTGCCACCGAGGTTTTGGTGAAGCGCCCGAGCCTCTTTAATAAATACATCATCATAAGTCCCAGTCTTTGGTGGGATAATGGCTCCTTGTTACGCTTTGATAGCATGGCGTTAATACAGATCCGCAATCAAACCCGCGTTTATATTGGTGTTGGCAAAGAAGGGCTGACACCCGGCAATTTCCCCAGAGTAATGGAAGTAGATGCCAACCAACTGGCCGACAAATTGCAAAGCCTGAAGATTAAGAATTTGAGTATTTACTTTGATTATCTCCCCGCGGAAAATCACGCAAGCATTTCGCATCAGTCAATTTTCAATGCCTTGAATTGGCTTTATAAGAATGCAGAAACGCATTAAGTTGCTATATTGCCGGACTTACAAAAATCAAATCTGAATCATGTTTGGAACTAAATTAAATGTTCAAGCCAATGTGAACGCACCAATCGAAAAAGTATGGGAATTCTGGACGGCTCCGGAGCATATCACCCAGTGGTGCTTTGCCAGTCCGGATTGGCATACACCTAAAGCGGATAATGACCTTCGTGTCGGTGGCCATTTCAGTACCAGGATGGAGGCCAAGGATGGTAGTTTCGGTTTTGATTTCGGTGGCGTGTATGATTTGATTGAACCGATGAAGACGATTACATACACGTTAGATGATACCCGTAAAGTCGAGATCCACTTTACATCAGAAGACATTAGCACGCAAATCGTACAACAATTCGAAGCCGAAGGCGAAAATCCGGAAGAAATGCAGCAGGCTGGCTGGCAGGCGATCATGGATAGTTTTAAGGCATATGCAGAACGGCAATGACTAGACACCTTTAGAGGTTATAGTAATGTACCTGTCGAACCCAGACCTACCCTTGCTGGGATATTGCGGATAAACCTCAAAGCCTTCCAATTGTCTGAGTTACCTATTTCAGCATAATATTAAGAATCACCACCCCTGAAAATCAACCAATCCATCCGAACTTCGCCGGATGCCCCGTATTGGCAATATTGAACTTCCTGAATTTCCGCTGTTACTAGCTCCCATGGAGGATGTCAGCGACCCACCCTTTCGTGCCGTTTGCAAGGAAGGCGGTGCCGACCTCATGTACACAGAATTCATTTCATCTGAAGGACTGATCCGCGATGCCATCAAAAGCCGGCAAAAATTGGACATTTTTGATGAGGAACGTCCCATCGGTATCCAGATCTTCGGGGGTGATGAAGATGCTATGGGTATGTCGGCGGCAATTATCGATGCCACCGGACCCGATCTGCTGGACATCAATTTCGGTTGCCCGGTCAAAAAAGTAGTTTGTAAAGGGGCCGGGGCAGCGGTCCTGAAAGATGTGGATCTGATGGTGCGTCTCACAAAAGCCTGCATTCGCAATACTAAACTACCCGTTACCGTCAAGACCCGTCTCGGCTGGGATGAGGAAAGCATGAATATTGTTGAAGTCGCCGAACGGCTCCAGGATGTTGGGGTTCAGGCATTATCCATTCATGGACGAACACGGGCCCAATTATACAAAGGCGATGCCGACTGGAGCCTGATCGCTGCCGTGAAAAATAATCCCAGGATGCACATTCCCATTTTTGGGAATGGCGATATCGATTCCCCGCAAAAAGCATTAGAATATAAGAATCGCTATGGGGTGGATGGGATCATGATCGGAAGAGCAGCTATCGGTCACCCCTGGATTTTTCGGGAGATCAAACATTACCTGGCCACCGGAGAAATCCTGGAAGGACCGAGTATTGAAGAGCGGGTGACGGCCGCCCGGAAACATTTGCGGTATTCCATTCGTTGGAAAGGACCCGTCCTCGGAGTATTGGAAATGCGGCGGCATTGGGCCAATTATCTAAAAGGTTTGCCAAATGTGAAGGACTTCCGTATGCAATTGGTAACTACCGGTAGTGAGGCCGTCATTGAAGAGGTACTTAATGCAGCAATTCTGCGTTATGACTGTTTGCTGGAAACTGCCATGACCTAATGAGAATTCTTCTATCTCTTTTAGTAAGCTTTTTAAGCGTTACCAGTCTTTGGGCGCAGGCCCCTTTTACCGTAGACGACAATCGCCTGTTTTATGGCGGATTACAATTAGGTATGAACTTTTCCCAAGTGGATGGGGACACCTATTCCGGATATCATAAAGTGGGCGTTGTAGGAGGCGGATTAGTATATGTCCGGCCTTTCAAAAGGCTTGGATTCAGCTTAGGTTTGGGTTATGCCCAAAAAGGCAGCAATGAATCAGATATCCGGGAAACAGCGATTGGTCCGGCTGTATTCCGGTACCGGATCCACTTGCAATACGCCGAAGTGCCCTTACTATTCCATTTGTTTGTACCCGGTAAATTCCATTATTCGGCAGGATTCGCATACAGCCGTTTGCTGGCCTCCAAAGAAGAATCCGAAGACATTAACCCTATTAATATCAGTCCGGACTTATATCCATTTAAACCCCAGGAAATTTCGGGGATCGTCGGGATCAATTATCATATTTATGGTCAATGGTTTGCTCTTGGACAATATCAATATTCATTAACAAGTATCCGGAGTGACCCACAGATCCCACCGGGATACAATACCGGATCCGGTCATGAATACAATAATCTTTTTAGTTTGAAGCTTTTGTACTTGATAGGTTCTGCTACTGCGAGGTAGCAATAAGATCATATTGGAATGAAATAAACGGTTCATGTAAGCATTATTTTTGCAGCTTCAATTATGATCATGAAGCGAATTATTACCCTTTTTTCATTCAGTCTGTTTGCCCTGATGCTGGCTATGGACAGTCCGGTTCAGGCACAATTTACCCCCGGTAATGTGGTGGTTTTAACAGTTGGCAATGGTACGACTACCCTGGCCTCTGTAGCGACTCCATTAGTTTTAAAGGAATATAACAAGACTACTGTTGGTCAAACAAGTCCGGTTAGTACGATCAACATACCTTATAATAGTACAATGGGGGCGGCTCGACTTACTTCGAGTGGAAGTGCTACATCCGAAGGACAAATGACCCTTTCTTCCGATAGCACCCGCCTGGTAATCCCTGGTTATGATGCCGACTCAGGTACGGCTAGTATAACAGGTACTGTTTCTACAGCCACTGCCAGAGCTATAGATACGGTAAGTTACCGCGGTATTGTAGGCCGTGCAGATACCACTCAGATTGCCTTTTCCGGAAATAATATTCGAACAGCGACCCGGAATGGTTCCGAAAATTATTGGGCGGCAGGCGCCAATACCGGCGTTTATTATATGGGAAATTTGAGCACCCCTACTGCAGTTTATGCAACAGCCACGAATATGCGGGTCCTGAATCCATCCAATGGCAAGCTATATTTTTCGACGGGCTCCGGACTTTCCCGCATTGGCCGGATTAATTCCCAGCCAATCTCGGGTACGGTGACGGCTGATACCATGATCATATGTGGAACCGGTACTACCCCTTCACCTTATGGTTTTGCAGTGAACAGCGCTGAAAATGTAGTATATATCGCAGATGATCGTACCGCAGCTCCAGGAGGTATTCAGAAATGGACCCTCAGCGGAACAACCTGGACCAATGTATACACCTTCAGCATGGGTACTTCCACCGGCGCCCGTAGCCTGGTAGTGGATTGGAGTGGAACGTATCCTACCATTTATGCGGTTACTAATAATACGACCGGTGGTTCCCTGGTTAAGGTTACCGATAGTAATGCTACGGCTCCCGTTCTGGTACTTGCCAACGGGACCGCGACAACCGCATTTAGGAGTCTTGCTTTTGTACCTATAAATCCATGTGCTTCTTTTAGTGCTGCAATAACGGCTTCTAGTCCGCTTGTACGTTGCCAGGGTGATACTGTAACCTTAAATGCAACAACAGGAACTGGCTACAAGTATGTCTGGATGCGGGGTGTATCGGTTTTGAGCAATGATACCCTGCAAACCCTCAAGGCCATTGCAGGCGGAACTTATACAGTTACCATTCATTCAATCAATGGCTGCACGGCTACTTCCAGCGGTACTCTGGTTGCCATTAACCCGCGGCCAATCACCACCGTTTCAGCAAGTGGTCCGACCACTTTTTGCACTGGAGGTTCCATTCAGCTTTGTGTTCCTGCCGTTTCTGGCCTGACTTATCAATGGAAGAAAAATGGATCAGTAGTTACTAATGCTTATTCATGTGACACCATCAATGCTTCGGGTTCTTATAAAGTAATTGTCACCAATACCAGCACTGGTTGTCTAGACTCTAGTGTCACCACAACGGTAACAGTTGGACCACCACCGCCATCCATGCTGTCGCCTAATGGACTGGTAAATCTATGTATTGGTAGCACAATGAAGCTACATGCGAATAGCAGCAATGGCCTGACGTATACCTGGAAGAAGAATGATACCCTGATCAGTGGAAGCGTGGATAGTACCCTGACAATCAGTACGAACGGGACCTATAAGGTGTTTGTATCAGCAGGTCCAGGTTGTATGGATTCCGGAGTTGCGAGTGTTGGATTTACCGCCTTACCAAACACGCAAATTACCAAGTTCAATAAGGATACCGTTTGTGCCGGTGATACCATCCGGGTGCGTGGATTCAGTGAATCCGGCGATCTGTACGAATGGATCGTTCTGGGTGTTGGAAGTTCAGGAGCAACTACTGACTCCAATTATTTCCAGGTCACCCCTGCTAGTGTGACTGGCCCTACCCAGTTTTTTTACAAGTTGATTGTCACCAATCGTTCCGGTTGTGTGGATTCCTCTGCCGTTCAGACGGTGACTGTTATTCCACCTCCATCACCGGTGATCACAAGACCCGGATTTAATCTTGATGCAGGGCCTGGTCTGACGTATCAATGGTTCTTGAATGGAACACCGATTCCTGGAGCAACCGGCAGGACCTTGACTCCGGTAGCAAATGGAATTTATTCGGTACGTGTTGGGAATGGGTATTGCTATGTTCTTGCATCGGGCTATACCGTAACTGGTTTGCGTGTTGAGAATACACTCGAAAATGCAGGCATCATGATCTACCCGAATCCAGTGAAGGATCTGTTGAAAGTGAATGCGGGATTTAAATTGAACCTGGTGATTAAAGATCTGAGTGGCCGCGAGGTTTTACGGGCTAATTCAGTGAATGAGATCAGCCTGGGTGCTTTGAGCAATGGAGTGTATACCATCAGTGTTTATAAATTGGATGGCACACTGTTGGGCAGTCGTCTGATCACCCATAGCGGAAACTAAGAACTTTCAAATTATAAAGCGGCTGCTCTGAAAAGGGTAGCCGCTTTTTTATGGCACATCATTTTGATACTGTCCGCCAAATCGAATGGCTGCTTCGAGTACATCCAGATTTATATCTTTCAGGGCTTTGAATTTGATACAATACCCGGTCACACTGGCTTTGCCGATGGAAGCCCCATAGTTTTCGGCTAAGCATTTTTTATCTTCCAGACCGAGGATATAAACGGATATCCCGGTTTTATTGGGGCTGAGACCGATCCGGTAAAATTCCCGGAAGCTACCATCAGCATATTTTATAGCGTAAGAACCGTAACCGATATTGGGATTACTGACGACTTTATTATCGCTGTTGCGACCCGTTTCGAACCATAATCTGCAATCGGGTAAAACTCCAAGGATGAGTGCATGTAAAGCTTGCAGATCCTGACGTTTGGGTTCTGGCTGACCGGAAATTAATTGCAGGATTTGCTGTTGTACGGTCATAGTTTAGAGTTAAGTGTTCGTGTCTACGTTAGCGAAAGCAGGTTTAATGGTAGTCTTCTTTTGTTTAAAACATCAAACTAAACTATGAAACCTGATGCAAGAGTTGCGTTTTTAAATGTTTTTCCAGAAGAAATCAGTAAATTCATTTTACCCATAAGCCATTTATTATGACCTACCTCAAAACTCGTTACATAAGCATAATAACGCTTTGCCTGGTGGCCACAGGCTGCTGTAAAAAAAAACCGGTGAGCCCGATTGACACGCTGCCTCCAATAACTGGATATGGCGCCAATAAATTCGGATGCCTCGTCAATGCACAGGCCTTTCTTCCAAAAGGGATTTTTTTTTCCGGTATTAATATGCTGGAATGCACTTATAAGAATGTAGACGATACTTTATATTTCAATCTGAGGGGTTCAGATCTGCATCAAGGTAATGACGTAATAGTGGCCATGAAAGGAATTAGTCTCAAGCAAGACCGCTCCTATATCTTAGGTTCGTCTGACTCTTCAAAATGTTATGGAATCTACAGGGATATAGGAGAAACCCAATACACGCCCAGTCATCAAACCAGGGGTTTAAATTGTGGCTTATTAACAATCAGTCATTTTGATTCTTTGAAGTTAATTGTCTCCGGGACCTTTGCGTTCGATGCGATTGACCCGATCAATAAGGATACCATACATGTTACCGATGGCCGATTTGATGTTCAGTATACCGTCTATTGAGATTGTCAAGGAAGCATACAGAAAGGCTTAAGATGCGTTATATCTTTTTACTTATTTGCTCCATATTTTTTCAATAACCCCCAATTTGTTGTCCCTTGTAAACCAACAAAGAATTTTGCAAAAGAAGACTCCTGATAGCCTTCACCTATTGGCTCAGAGCGAAGTCGAAGGGTGAGATCCTACATGCAATGAAGCATCCACCTCAACTGGAAAATCTACAACAGATTCCCTTCGGGAATGCCTGTCCCGCCGAATGGCGGGGACAAGACCATGTGGAGTACCTGGATACAGCCGCCCAAACGAGCAGCTTTCAAAATAGTTCCTATATCATTCTCAGCGCTGATTTGCCAAAACCTCATCCAGGTAGTTCAAGGTCATAGTGAAGCCTTCCTTAAAGCCCATTTCAATCATCCGTTCCATACGCTCGAGCGATTCATTTACTATGGCGATACGGACTGTTGTTACTCCATTGTTTTTACTAAAGTTGTGATCCCAATCAGAACCCGGCAAGGAGAGATTTTCATCCTTGTCGGCAAAAGCACTGAAGTATTTGAAATTCGTTTTAGGAGTGATGGACGTGTATTTCTGGATCTGCCAGTTCTCCTGTCCTTCAGGACTTACCATGGCATAAAAGCGTTGGCCGCCCTCTATAAAATCCATGTATTTTGTCTTTGAAAGATATGGTTTGGGGGCCCACCATTGGTCTAATAGTTCCTGTTTGGTAAAGGCATCCCATACCAAGGAAAGGTCCGCATCAAATTCTTTGGTGACGAATACCGTTTTAGATGCTTTGTCAACGGTAAAATCGAATAGCAGCTTGTTCATCATTTATGTTGGTTTTTAAGTGTTGTTAGTACTTGCTCGAGTTGCTTGAACTGCGTTTCAAAAATCTGCTTGAATTGCTCCACCCATTGATCGATCTCATCAATTTTGTTTGCATTGATGGAGTAATAAATTTCCCTACCCTTCTGTTCCTGCTTTACCAATTCGCATTCGGTAAGAATCTGAATGTGCTTTGAGACTGCTTGTCGACTGGTATGAAATTCTTCTGCCAAAGCATTCGGGGTCATGGCATGCGCCGCAAGCAATAGCAAAATGGCCCGCCGGGTAGGATCGGCGATGGCCTGAAAAACATCTCGTCTGACTTTCATGATTTGAATGCGCAATTATGTGGTTGCAAATATAAATGCAATTATTTGGTTGCGCAAAATTATTCAGGAAAATTTCATTCATCTATGATGGTACTCGAGAACTTCTTTTGTCATTCCCTGAAGGGGCAAAGAACATCTGAATTACTGGCTTATTTATGCGTCACCTCTGCACCTGGTAGCTTTCGACTTTTGTCTTTAGACTTATGACTTTCTCTACCCAACAGCCTGATACTTGATACCAACGACCAAAAAAAAGCCACTCCAAAGAGCAGCTTTTCAAATGTGGCCTTAGGCTCTGAATTTCAGAATTCCTTACCCAATGCTTAAAAACGAATAAATTCAGGGGATGCTGTCGCAAATTGAAAAAAAGATAATTCGGCGCAATTACCCGCTTTTCTGTCTAATTAAAATGATTTCAGGTTATGTTTGTATCTGTGAGCGCGATTCCCTGATACATTTTATTTTAATTGGATCGGCTATCCAGACTCATCCAAGGTGTCCTTACCTTCAGAACACCGTACTCGTTCACTACGATCCGTGCTCAGTTCGGGAGTTGCCGCAG
>Ga0265327_10002464_pt1 | contig 19491 bp, 17 predicted proteins | sample 41621metaG_FD_202089 | JGI IMG/M metagenome (GOLD analysis project Ga0265327, IMG submission 202089) | Rhizosphere microbial communities from Carex aquatilis grown in University of Washington, Seatle, WA, United States - 4-16-21 metaG | ecosystem: Host-associated > Plants > Roots > Rhizosphere...
CAGCCGGATGAGCTGTGCGAAGTCCGGTCCGTACTTGGCCTTCCGATCCCGCAGGAACCGAAGGTGCAAGGTGATGCTCGTGAGTACTCGGGCGCCAGTCTGTTTCCGGACCAGGTACCCCCTGTCCTCCGCCCCGCCCTCGTACAGGACGGGGACCATGTCGACGTTCAGGCCGGTGCCCTTGAAGTTCACGGTGACGCAGTGCGGGTTCTCGACGAACTGGTCGCGGGCCATATTGGCGTTCGCCTCGTACAGCCGCTCCGCCAACCAGGGGACCAACTGTCCGTCCCCGCCCGTCGGGGCCGTGCCGGCCTTCACGTAGACGGCGGCGTCGAGGTCGTGCACGTCCTGGAGTGCAGTGCCCTTGGCGACGCTGCCAGCGTGGAGCATCTTCACCAAGCCGTAGTTGGAATCCGCCTCGATCTTTCGCTCCAGGCGCTCCCTCAGAGCCTTGACCTGGGAGCGGTGCTTGGCCGCTTTCTCGGACGACAGGTTCACCCGATCCTCAGCGAACGCCTTGACCTCCGCATGACCAACCGTCGACATCAACACTCCCGAACTCTTTCCCGACATCATCGCCGTGGGGTGTGACATCGAACAACTGTTCGCAAGTCTACAGTCTCGGGTTCGAGGGTTACAACGGTGTGGTTAGCGGACTGCGGCCGGACCAGCTTGATGGCGTGATAAGGGAAGATGGGTTCCGGTGGTCCTGCGGAGATCGATGACCCCCCGCACTTTGGCGACAACATCCTCGACGGGTTCGTGCTCCCAGAAGCGCAGCACTGTCCAGCCGGCCTCGGTCAGCATCTCGTCGGTCCGCCGGTCCCGGGCGATGTTGGCGTCGAGCTTGTCGGACCACCACTTCTCGTTGGTTGCGGGCCGGGTCGCGTGCTCCGGGCAGCCATGCCAGAAACATCCGTCGAGCTGGACCGCGACCCGCACACGGGTGAACGCCACGTCCACCTCGGCCCGGGACCCCTTCACCGGCCGATAGTTCTTGCGGAAACGCAGGCCGGTGGCGTGCAGCGCGGACCGGAGTGCGATCTCCGGTCGTGTGTCGCGTCGATTGGACTGCATCGACCTGCGCACACCGTCTGACGACGCCCAGGAGGGCTCACCCTTGGACGTCCGACGTCCCCCCTTCGCACGACCAGGTGCCGTTACGATCGTCTCCAATGTCGGGTCCTTCGCGTGACGAGAAGTCTAACGCCGTGGCTCGAATTCTGGTCGAGAAGGCCGCGGGTATCGCCGGGGATCAGCGGCAGGCACTCCTGAACGCCGCCGCCGGGATGACCGGGGCCGGCGACGTCTCGGCCGAGGACCGCCGGGCGTGGCTCGAACTGCTCGCCGACCTGGGTCGTAGGGGGACGGACCTCCGGGAGACCTTGAACAAGGTTGCGCCCAGGTTGGGACTGCCCCGGGGAGCCCGTGAGCGGATGCTCGAATACTTCCGACTGCACCTTGGCGAGGTTGTCAGCCGACACGAACTCGCCGGCGTTGCCGGAATCGACGACTGGGCCAGGCGGGTGCGCGAACTGCGAGTCGAGCACGGGTGGCGGATCGATAGCAACGAGACCCGGGACGACCTGAGCCCTGGCCAGTACGTGCTGGCCGCACCCGAACCGGACGTGGAACTGCGTGAGCAGTGGCGCACGGCCAACACCATCCGTAACTCCGGTGGCTCCGGGAAGGACCGCCTGTTGCGGTACTTCCAGGCGAATGTCGGCGCCGTCATCACAAAGGAGCAGCTCCGCTACGTCGCCAAGACACTGCAGGAGCATCCGCGCAGGGTTCGGGAACTGGCCGAGGAGGGGTGGCAGATCGACTCCCACTACGACCAGCCGGGATTACGCCCGGGGGAGTATGTCATGACGGACGCCGAACAGCTCGACGCCAAGGCACGCCAGCACATCAAGCAGCGTCACGAGATCCTGGAACGCGCGAAATGGCGTTGTCAGAAGTGCGGCGCGGACCCCAAGGTCGACCCGGTCCGGTTGCAGGTGCACCACATCCGGCCCGTACACCGCGGTGGGCAGAACGACGATGACAACCTCGTCGTTCTGTGCGACGCATGTCACGGCGGTGAACACGCGACCGACCGAGGCTCGGTGTTCGACGAACTCCGGTTTCCCGAGCGGGAACGGTCCTACGCCTGAGTCAGGCCGACGCCAGGACCCGCTTCTTCGAGGAACCGCGAGCCTTCACCTCGTCCACCACGGCGCGGTTGGTGAGATGGTCCCTGATGGCCAACGCCAGTGCGTTCGCCAATGCGGGCGGCACAGCGTTGCCGATCTGACGCGCGACGCTCGTCATCCGCTGGTGCTCCGGGAAGACGAAGTCGTCCGGGAAGGACTGGAGGCGGGCCGCCTCACGCACTGTGATCGGCCGGTGTGCGACCGGATGCAGGTAGCGCCCCTTCTCCGGCTTGTAGAACTCGGTGCGGATCGTGGGGGCTGGCCGGTCCCACCACATCCGACCGAACACGTCCGTCGTCCCTGACGGCTTCTCGCGCCAGCACCGTGGCACCAGATGCCCGAGGCCGTCGGCGTCGAGTGCGTCCTGCATCTGAAAGCGATTGCCCCCGGACGGCGGTACCGCCCGGTACCGCTGAAACGACGTGTCCCGGATGCCCGCACGCCCCACATGCCAGTTGTGTCCGTTCGGCTTGTTGGGAAGACGGGTCGGGTTCGAGAACGCGGACCGCACGTCGACGTAGGCCTGGCCACCCTGACTCTGCGGACCGTGTGTCACCCGTGGCATGTGCGGCTCACAGATCCGTGAACCGATGACGATCGCTCGACGCCTCGTCTGCGGCGCGCCGTAGTCGGCGGCGTTAAGAACGCTCACCGACACGTGGAAGCCGAGGGCCGCCACGTCCTCCTGGAAGAACTCGAACTGGGGGGAGCGCAACAGTTGTGGCACGTTCTCCATGACGAACACCTCGGCCTGGGTCGCCTCCAGCACGCGGACGTACTCGCGCCAAAGTTGATTGCGAGGGTCGTCGGGGTCGCGGGTCCCGAGTTGGCTGAATCCCTGACACGGCGGCCCGCCGATCACCACTTGTGCTCGCGGCCAGCGCTTCACGGAGGCAATGTCGTCGACGTGGATATTCTCATCGATGTTCAGTGCGTACGTCTCCGCGGCGTCGGGGTCGATCTCGACCGCACCGACGGGCAGGAAACCCTCGCGCACAAACCCGAGCGCCATCCCTCCGCATCCTGCGAAGAGGTCCACAAACGTCAGGTCGTGCTTTGCCACCCGTCTCCCTCCGGTCACCGCTGGTGCTTCAATGCTTCACTGAAGCAGAATGTCGTCCTCTGTGTCAAGTCCGCCTCCCGCCCTTTCGGGAGGTGCCGCCCGCCGCCGGGGACTCCTCCCACATCCGGGCGAGATACGCCCCCATGCTGATGCCCTCCTTAGCCGCGACCACCCGTAGACGCTGGAGCGACTCGGGGGAGAGGCGGACACTCACGGTTCGCTTCTCGGCCGGGGCGGTGGACTTCGGTGGCGCCATCGCTGCGACTCTATACGATCATATGTTCGATGGAGGGTGTATCAGCCGCCTGAATCCCCTGGTCACGGGTACTCAGTGGACGCATGTCGGTCCCGTTCGCGGCACGCCTACCATCATGCTTCACGCGGGTCCCCGCCATGTGGCTTTTGCGCCGGGGAGAGATTGGCCGCAGATCGTCGGAGGTGGTTCAGCCCCGTCGTCCAGGCTGACCGGGCCTACAATCCGACCACGATGCCGACGCCCGACGTGATCACCTGGCGGACCGGGCGAGCGGCGTCCTCGTGACCGCCCCCGCCTTCGTTCGGGACATCCTCGGGTTCCGAAAGGGGGTCCCGAACAACGCCGACAAGGCCAGCGTCGCGAGCCGCGCGATCGCAGCTGAGATCATGAGCATCTTGAACGTGGTTCGGGTCACAGCCCCTAAGGAGGCACCGGGCACCGCCCTGGAGATCGCCGTGGCCGGCTATCTGGCCCAGGCCCTACCCGCCATCAACCCCAACCGGGCGTGGGAGGTCGACCATCGCAAGCTGATCACCGACTTCCAGCAGTACGAACACCTCGCCCGATTGGACATCATCGTCCAGGAGCATCCGACGCTCCGCTCCGAGATCGGCCTGGACTACCTCATCAAGCCGGACGTCACCGTGGGGATCCTCGTGAACGGCACCCCGCCGCCGCTCCTTCATGCCGCCATCTCCTGTAAGTGGAGCATCCGATCGGATCGGGTTCAGAACATCCGCCACGAGGGCGTGATACTCACCCGCAATCGGCGTGGTCGACAGCCCCACGTCGTAACCGTGACTGCCGAGCCGCTTCCGACTCGGCTGGCGGCCATCGCCCGGGGCACCGGCGAGGTCGACGCCGTGTACCACGTCGCCCTCGACGAGCTGGTCCAGGCCACCGGGACCGCGGGCAACGCCGAGCAGCAGGCGGTCCTCGAGGAGATGATCACGCAGAACCGCCTTGCCGACTTCGAGACCCTGGTCCCGGTCCTGGCGATCTAGGCCGGGGTCGCCAGGCTTTCGTCAGTCCTCCAACTCCTTGGCCAGCCGGTCGTAGTCGGGCATCACGCTGAGCACCGCGCGGGCGGCGGCCTCGCGACCCGCGTTGACCACCTTCTCGTCGGGAGCCTTGCCCGCCTTCTCGATCTTCTTCTCCTCGGCGTCGATGAGCAGGAGGGCGACGCCGACGCCCACGGCGTACCGCTCGCGGGCCTGCTCCTTGGCCTCGTCCCCGATCTCGGCCGCACGGGCCTGGATGTACTTCTTCAGGTGGGAGTAGGTGCGATTCAGAACGATGGTTGGGATGTCGTCGTCGATCTTGGCGAGGTCCTTGTACTCCGGGCGCTTGTCGGCCAAGTCCTTGCCGGCAACCATCTGGATCTCACCGACTGTCGACGTGCTCCACTCGTCCATCTCCTCGTCGGTGTTCCATACGAGTGCGACGAGACCACCCTCGCCGGGGCCGTGCTTACCGGTGTTCTCGCCGGACGTCTCCGGAGGGGACTTCGGCTTGATCTCCTGAACGAGTCCGATCTTGGTGGTCCACTCGAACCGAGGCCCGAGCCCACCCGAGGTCTTGGCCCACTGCGGAATCTCGGCGTTGATCCTGAAGGTTCCGAGGTCGGCGCTCTCCGGGACCGCGATGGAGACCCGGACGCGGCCCGAGCGGAGTTCCCCGACTGTGATCTCCTCGGCCCCGATGTCGGGGTGATCGCACGTGACGTTGAGCTGGGCACGACGGCCGGCGCCGAGGAAGCCGTCGAAAGCGTTGAGCTTGAAGTAGACGCCCTTGATCGTCCCGACGGCGGCTTCGAGTGCGTCCGGCCCCTCGAAGTGGGTCGGGTCCTCATAGAGGTCCTCCGGAGGAGTGGGGTCCGGCGGCTTCGTCCCCCGACGCCCGCCGCCACCGCCACCGGCCCCGGCCACGGAGAACCCCTTCACCTTCAGTGCACGGGCGATCTTCTCGGCGATCGCGATCGTGGGCCGGTCGTTGTTATCGCCGGTGATCGCCTCCCGGATCAGGGCCCGGTTGGCGTCACCCAGGGCCGGCCACTCGTCGAGGAATGCAGCGATCTCCTTCTCAAGACGCATGGCTGCCGGGCTGCGCACGAGCTGAGCCCGGTCAGCGGTGAACAGTTCGGTCCGCACCTCGATCGGCAGCGCATCACTCTCCACGACGACGAGGACGCGGTCGTACAACTTGTTGAGCTTGGTGTTCGCCTTGAACTCCTGCGGCGACCAGTGCGAGTGAACCTGACCGTTCGAGGTGATCAGCAACGCGTGTCCGTAGGCCACGAAGTTCCGCCGCTCCCCCTTGTCCCCCCGCTTCGCGAAGAGCCGGAAGCGGATGGGCAGTTGATACGTCGTACCCTTGTGGCTGAACGGGAGCGTGTCCGTTCCCTCGGAGCCCGCCTCACCGGGGTTGTCATCGAGGCGCCTTTCGAGTCCGTCGAGCGTCTCGTCGCGGTCCGGACGGGTGATGTTGTTGCGGTACTTGATGGGGAGGACGGGTCGGTACAGGCGCGTGTTGAACACCGTGTCGAACGACTTCTCATCGCCGGAGCGTCGTCCGAGACCCTCCGTGTCGTACGCGATCAGCGCTACGTGCGTGCCGGGCTCGAAGTCCGGCCACTCGCCCGCCGGGATGGACAACGGGACGGCCTTCTCCCATGAGGACGGATTGTCCTCGTCCCAGAACTCCGTCACGAGGTAGTACGCGTTGATGGTGGTGCGCTGACGCTCCCAGTTCACGACGGCGACGGTGATCCGGTCCTCTTCCCCGGGATTCAGGAGCCGGGGATCGCGCCGAGTCACGAGGACGACAGAGTCTGCGTTGCGGTACGTCGTTGCGCCGCCGAGACCGAACGTCCCCTGAAGCCAGTCGTATCCGTCCTTGTGCTTGGACCCGACCCGGAAGATCCCCTGGGGGATGTCGTCCGGCACGATCCCACATCCGTGGTCACGCATGACCAGTGTGATCCGCCTCTTGTCCGTGCCAGCGCCCGCCGGGTCGATGGTCACCGAGGCAAGCTCGGCCTGCGCCTTCTTGGTCTCCCCTACGAACAGCGCCGCAGCCGCCTCGTGCGGGGTCTTGAACGGGACGGCCGTCCTCGCGCCGTACTTCAGGACCCCCAGAAGTTCGAGGGCGGCGTCCTGCATGTTGGTCACGACTTCGAGCGCTTTGTGGTCGTAGCTGGCCCCGCTGCCGGTGAGGATTCCCTGGTTGTTCCAGGTGTTTCCCACCGGGCGCTCGTGCCGGGCACCGATCGCCCTCTCGATAAGCTTCTGGACCTCTCGGGCCTGCTCGGGAGTCCGGGCCGCCAGGGCCAGCTCCAAGATCTCCTTGTGGTTGCCGCCGGTCATTGTGGTGATCCCTTCATGTGTTCGATCCCGAGTGTGGTGAGGTGGTAATGGCCCTTCGTTTGCTTCTGCTCGACGAGACCCCATTCGCGGGTCCGTGCGACGTACCCGGCCGAGTTCGTTGAGATCTCGTTCTCGGTCCAGGCGGGCCACACCTTGGCCGTCTGGTCGAGGACATCCTGTCGGGAGGCTCCTTCGGGTCCAATCGCACGGAGGATCTCCACGAAGGCCACGTGGTCGGCGGGAGAGTGGTGGCGCAGGTGGTCGAGGAAGTACGCGGATGCCGCGGCCGGATGTGGCTCGTCGATCGACATCCCCGCAACGCGCTTGAGCATCTCCCACCCCGCCTTCGTGATGCCGATCAGAGGCTCCTTCCCGGCGCCGAGGGTCAGGCCGACGACCTGCCACTCGAACAACGGCCCGCTGGTGGTGAACGTCCGATCCGGCGCGGGCCGATAGTCGCCGATGGCGAAGGCGCGGAAACCCATCTCCGCCGACTTGCGCTTCTCCAAGTTTGTCGGGAAGAGCGCTGTTCGCTTGACGCCGGTTCGTTGCTCGATCGCCCGCAACAGCTCGCCGAACTTCCAGGCACCTCGGATCACCTCGGAGTAGAACGTCTCGACCGGGATCGGTCCATCCTGAGTCAGGGTGGCGAGATTCACGAGTGCCCACAGCGACGGGTAGTCGCGATTGTGGAGCCCGAAGAGCGGGCGACCCTCGGGGCGTGCGACGTTGTCGCCGCTCTCAAGGGTGAATCCCTTGCGGGGGGTGTCCAGTTCGGTCACGGCCAGGGTCGACGGTGCATCTGACCCGGACGGGCTCGGGGGCTCCACCTCCTGGGGTGCCGAGGGCGGTGCCGAACTAGCACGTACCGCTGGGGGCGGACCGCTGTCCTCGACCTCACCACCGGTGAGCTCAAGAACACGCTCTTGGATCGCGTCCAGGATGAATTCCGCCCGAGTCGAATAGCCGCCCAGGCCCCTGATGATCACCGAGTCCATCTCGCGGATCAGCGGCACCGGTACGGCGATTCTCATTACACGCTGCTCAACTGGTCCCATTGATACGCTCCACATATTCAGCCATGTTGGCCATTGTAGAGAGTATATCCCAGATAAGTCAACTATAAATCTGAACCATCCGGTACTAGTTCACCTTAATCGGGGTATACCCGACTCATCCCGGGTGCATGGTGGTCTTCGCCGACCCGACATCACGCTCGCTGAGCCGTTTGTCCGCGAGGGGCTCGGCCACCGGCCGATGGCCGGGGAGCACCCGTTGGTAGGCGTAGTTCGTTCGAGATCGGGTCACGAATGTCAGGGTCGGGGGGAGCGGTCGGTCGTGACCCGCGCATGAACCCGAAGGTCCGATGTGTCCCGTCGGCTTCCCTTCTGATTGCTCCAGCCAGAGCCTCCAGTCCCCAACTGCTTGGTTGAGCCGCACCATCTGACAGACGACATCGAGTCGTCGGTCCGATGCTCTGGCGCATTCGGGGGACTGCTGGGGTTTCTCATCGTGTCGCCACCCCTTCCGGCCTCAATGGCACGCTGCGAGGCGCCGGCACGGATGGTGACCCTTGGGGTCGGCTCGTCCCTCGCCTCACCATCCGGCCTTCGCTTCTCACCCTCGCTGCGCTCGACCATGACCCCGCCGGGGTCCCCGGCGACCTCCTCTTCGGTACCCAGCGGCAACCGCCGCTCAACCGAAGGAGGCCGACATGGCTACTGCAACTGCTCGACGTTCACCCAAGCTCACGCCGGAGATGGCGCACGATCAACTCGTTGCCGGTGTCGAGACACTCACCACCTCGGACCAGTGGCTCGCCTACCTGGCCGTGGCGGCCAAGTTCACCCGCTACAGCGCCAACAACACCTTCCTGATCATGGTGCAGCGGCCGGACGCCACCCGGGTGGCCGGGTTCCACACCTGGAAGTCGCTCGGTCGGAGCGTGAAGAAGGGGGCCAAGGGCATCGCCATCCTCTGTCCCTGCGTTCGACGGACCACTGTCGAGGACTCGGACAGCGGCGAGACGACCACCCACGCCCGGGTGGCCGGGTTCCGGGTCGGTTACGTGTTCGATGTGGCCGACACGGAGGGTGAGGATCTGCCCGACGACGGTCTGAACGTCGTGCACCCGGTCGGCGTTGCTCCGAGCGGCATGTGGGACACCCTGGTCCAGCGGGTCGAGGAGGCCGGCTTCACCGTCCGGTGCGATCCGGACCACGACGAGTCGCTCGGTTCCGCCTGGGGCCGCACGCACTACGGGGACCGCTCGGTGATCGTCAAGAGCACGGCCGATCCTGCTGGAGCGTGCAAGACGCTCGCTCACGAGCTCGCCCACGTCCTGATGCATGAGGACCGTCTCTACGACCACCGGGGCACGGTCGAAGTCGAGGCCGAGTCCGTCGCCTACGTGGTCTCCGCCGCCTGGGGGCTCGACACCTCGAGCTACTCCGCCGGGTACCTGACCGCATGGAGCGGGGGCGACGTCACCGCCGTCACGGCAACGGCCACGAAGGTGCTGGCCTGCGCCCGGACGATTCTCGAGTCCACCGAGTCGGGAGAGGAGGTGGTCCCGGCATGACCGGGCCCAGTGACTCGGCCGCAAAGCCCCACCGGGCGGACGACATCGAGTCGTCCGTCCGGTGCACTGGCGCCCACGGGGGTCTGCTGGGGGTTCTCAGTCTGTCGCCACCCCTTCCGGCGTCAAGGGTCACTGCGGGACGCCGGCACGGAAGGTGACCCGTTGGGTCGGCTCATCCCTCGCCTCACCATCCGGCCTTCGTGTCCTCGTTCGCCCTTCGGGCGTCCCGTGACCCCGGCGGGGTCCCCGGCGACCTCCTGTTCGGTACCCAGCGGCAACCGCCGCTCAACGAAAAGGAGGCCGTCATGGCCGCTTCACGTAACTCCGCCGACTGTCCGTTCGACGAGCCGTGCAACTCCGCCGACGTGGACGGGATCAACTGGGACGCCCAGCTCACCCACCAGGTCGGTGAGTACGACGCCTTCGGTCCCTTCTCCGACCGGGACGCCTACCCCGGGCCGAAGTGACCGGTCGGGGCCGGGCGGGGGCCCCTGTCGGTGGTCCGACCGGGCGGCCTATGGGAGGACCGACCCCTCGGGTGCCCGCGCCTTCCGTGTCGGCTTCCTCTTGTGGCTATTGGAGTAGGCGTGGCGCTCGATCCAGTGGCAGTGGACTCAGCGGAACCGAGCCGAGCTGAACCGAACCGGGCCATTCGGGGTCGGCACACCGCCGCCGTGCGGCGCTCGGTGTGCGGAAAACGAACGTCACCCTCGGAGTGAGGAACGTCACCCTCAACGTCACCTTCTGCTGGTCAGCGGGCCGCAAGTCACACACCGGCCCCTTGGCCGTCAAGGTCGACGCTCCGAGGCGCCGGCTCGGATGGTGGCCCTCCGGGCACGGCTCGTCCCTCGCCTCACCATCCGGCCTTCGCTTCTCACTCTCGCTGTGCTCGTTCCCTTGACCGCCGGTGCCGGCGTGGGAAATCGGCGTTCACCGATTGATGTCGGGCCAAGCGGGGCGAAAAGCGCCCCACCCGGCATCAACCGAAAAGGAGAAACACCATGGCAACCATCACCGCAGTCACCGTGGCAGGCAACCTGACCCGCGATCCGGAGATCCGCTACACCCGGGACGGCCAGGCCACTACGTCCCTGTCCGTCGCCGTCAACCGCCGGTGGCAGGACAAGGAGACCAAGGAGTGGGAGGAGTCGGTCTCGTTCCTCGATGTCGTCTGCTGGAGGGACCTGGCCGAGAACGTCGCCCTCAGCCTGACCAAGGGCAGCCGGGTGCTCATCTCCGGTCGCCTGGAGCAGCGGAGCTGGGAGACCGATGGCGGGGAGCGTCGGTCCAAGGTCGAGATCGTGGCCGACGACATCGGGGCCAGCCTCCGGTTCGCCACGACCGAGGTCCACCGGGCCCCGCGCCATGCCGTCGACGACGACCAGAGAGCCGAGTCCACGTCGGTCTGACTGCCTCGCTGATCGAACGGGCGGGGCCGGTGACCCGGTCTCGCCCGCTGGTCACGCGGTCCGAGCAGGCTCCCCGGGAGTGACTCCTCCCGGTGGGCCGACCCGGAGCACGAGGCCCCGGACTGCATCACTGAGCAGAGAATCAAGGAGACACACACCATGACAACCGCAATGCACGACAACGATGCCGCATCGGATGCGCCTACCCAGGGGGTACACGACCCCGAGGGCTGGCAACTTCAACAGGTGGACCCCCGGACGGTGCTGGACAATCCCGACAACGCCCGCCGACCGGAGCGGGACCGGGAGGGACTCGCCCCCTCCATCGCCGTCCTCGGCATCCTCACCCCACCGCTGGTGCGCACCACGGACACCGGGGAACTGGTGCTGATCGCCGGGGAGCGCCGGAAGTACTCGGCCATTGCAGCCGGGCTGGCCACCATCCCCGTCTACGTCCGCAACGACCTGTCGCCCGTCCACCAAGTTGCCGGGATGCTGGTCGAGAACATCGGACGGGACGACCTCACCCCGGTGGAGGAGGCCGTGGCCATCCAGCAGCTTGCCGGGTTCGACGGCGTGAGCCAGAAGGACATCACCGCCATGACTGGCATCAAGGCCGGAAAGGTGCGCCAGGCCCTCGTCGTGGCCCGCAGCGAGGTCGCAACCGAGGTGGCCGGACGCTACGACCTGACGCTCGACCAGGCGGCCGTGGTGGCCGAGTTCGGGGACGACCCCGAGGCGGTCAAGCTGCTCACCGCGGCTGCGGTCAAGCAGCCCGAACAGTGGCCCCACGTGGTGGCCCGGCTGCGTAGGGAGCGGGACGATCGGCAGCGGTATGAGGCGGTGGTGGCCGAGCTCACCGGGTCCGGCTGTCCGGTGGTCGACCTCGACTCCGGCTACTGGCTGCCCGAGGGTGCCCGCTGGCTGGACGACCTTCCTCCGGTCAAGGGCAAGGCACTCACGGAGGCCAAGCACCGGACCTGTCCCGGCCATGCCGCAGCGGTCATCGAGTCCAGCGAGGACGACGGCTACGAGGCCGCCTACCTCTGCCTCGACCCGATCGGTCACGGCCACGTCACCCTCGACGAGGGTGACGTGAAAACTCCAGGTCAGCAGAGTGCCGGTAAATCACCAGTCGGTCATGATTCGGGCGGCTGGACCGAGGAGCAGAAGGCCGAGCGCCGCCTGGTGGTGGCCAACAACAAAGCCTGGGACGCGGCCGAGGAAGTCCGGCTGGCCTTCGTCACCGAACTGCTCCACCGGCGCACCACCCCCAAGGGCACCCTCCGGTTCGTGACCGAGACACTGCTGTCCGACCCGGCGGTCGCCACCTCCGGTGACGACCGGGACCTCGACAAGGTCCTCGGCTGCCAGCAGCCCCGGGAAGGAGACTGGTGGGCACGACCGGCAGCGACCGCGCTGTTGGAGCTGGCGACGCCGGACGCCCGGCTGCCCATGCTCCTGCTGGCGCAGGTCGTGGCTGGCATCGAAGCCACCACCGGGCGCTCCTCGTGGCGCACGCCGAGCGGACGCCTGGCCCGGTACTTCTCGTACCTGGAGTCGGTCGGCTACGGGGTCTCCGACGTGGAGCGACTCGTCCTCGGAAAGGAGGGTGCCGGATCGCCGGACGCCGCCTGAGCCTCCCCAGGTTGTCCGCCAACGATGCCCCGGCTTCGAGCCGGGGCATCGTTGTGTCCGAGGACGGGTCCCGCGCCGGGTCCCGCCTCCCCCTGTCCTCCTTCAGCTACCCGGACGGGTGTCGTCGGTGCCGTGGCCCATCGAGGCGGTCACGCCGGGCATTGAGCCCGTCATGACCGCCGTCCAGGCACACGACGGTCGGCTGCGCTGGACCGGTACGAATCATCCACACAGTTGCATCTGAGGATGCGCATCACCGCCCTTCGGGCGGAAAGGCGGCCTCCCGTGGTGACGTTCTCCCTGGTCGACGGGCTGGACCCGGTGAAGGTGACGTTGGGGGTGACGTCGATCCGGACCATAGGGCCATGGAGCCGTCTCGCAGTACGTCTCGCCGGCCCGCCTGATGCTCTCCATCGGACGGCTCGGCGTCACCGGAGGTGCCGACTACTACCTCGACAAGGTGGCAAACAATGTCGACGACTACTACCTCGGCCGCGGTGAGGCCCCGGGCCAGTGGATCGGCTCGGCCTCCACGGAACTCGGGCTCACCGGCCAAGTCGAACCTGACGCGCTGCGCAACCTGCTGGCCGGGATGTCGCCTGACGGCCGGGCTCTCGGCATGCGTCTCCGCTCAGATCGCCGTCCCGGCTACGACCTGACGTTCTCCGCCCCTAAGGGAGTCTCGTTGCTCTGGGCCTTCGGGCCCGGAGCTGTCCGTGACACCATCTCCGATGCTCACGACAGCGCTGTCGCGGCCGCGCTCGACCAGCTGTCCACCGAGGCCTGTTACGCCCGCCGCGGGGACGGGGGACACCAGCTCATCGAGGCCAAGGGTTACCTGGGTGCGGCCTTCCGCCACCGCACCAGCAGGGCCGGCGATCCCCAGCTCCACACCCATGTGGTGGTGCCCAACCTGGTCCAAGGAGCAGACGGCGCGTGGTCGGCGCCCGACGGTCGTCACCTGTTTGCCTGGGCGAAGACTGCCGGGACGCTGTATCAGTCCGCACTCCGGGTTGAACTGGCACCACTCGGGTTGGCATGGAACGTCCGCAAGAGCGGGCTTTCGGAAGTGGCCGGGATCCCGAAGAGCATCCTTCGGGCTTTCTCCACCCGCAGGGCGGACATCGAGGCGGCCATGGAGACCCGAGGAGTGGACTCCCACCGGACGGCTCGCATGGTCACCTTGGCCACCCGATCCCGCAAACCGAACGGCACGGTAGTTGACGACGTGCTCCGTGAGCGCTGGAGGGAGCAACTGTGCGCCATCCAGCTTCCTGATTCTCCCGGTACGCGTGGATCTGGTGCACGGCGACCTGCCACCGTCGACGACGTTACGGTCGCCCTCGGCAACGAACCGGCTGTCCCGCCCGGCCCCGACGACATCGAGGCGGTCTTTCGAACGCTCCTCGGCGAGCACGGGGTGTCCCTCGACGAGTGGGAGATCGACGAGTCCAAGGTCGGAGAGACGGACGCTTCCAACACCCGGGCCATGCCCGTCACCCTGCTGGGTTCCACCTTCACCCGCCGGGACGCCATCAGTGCTCTGGCCAGGGCGTTCGACGTCACCCCCAAGGAGGCGGCGGCACTCACCGCCGAACTGCTCCAGCGGGATTGCGTGGTTCGAGTACTGGCCGATTCTGGTACCGGCACCGGTCACCTCCGGACCTGGAGCGGCCACGTCGTCCCGGCCACGAGCGGCGACCGGCGGTACACGACCACCGAGCTGCTGGACGCCGAGGAGCGGATCGTCGCTGCGGCCACCGACCGCGTCGATGCGGGATGCGCACAGGTGGGCTCGGCGTTGGTCGACGATGTGCTCGCACACCATGCCCACCTGGACGGCGAACAGGCCCAGGGAGTGCGCCAGCTCCTCACCTCGGGCAACGGCTACGACCTGGTGATCGGGCAGGCCGGAACAGGCAAGTCGACCATGCTCGGTGCTGCCCGGATCGGCTGGGAGGAGGCGGGATTCCGGGTCATCGGCACGGCGGTGGCAGCCAGGACGGCCGCCGACCTCGAGGGGGGTACCGGCATCCCCAGTTCTTCGCTGACCCAACTCCTGGCCGACCTCCGGGAGGGCGGTGGGTTGACCTCCCGGCACGTGATCGTCGTGGACGAGGCCTCCATGGTGGGGACACGCCCGCTCGACCAGCTCCGCAGCTACGTCGATTCTGCCGGGGCCAAGCTGGTCCTCGTCGGGGACAACCGCCAGCTTTCCTCCATCGACGCCGGTGGGGCGCTCCGCACCCTGTCCGCCGAGCTGGGCGACCACGTCGTCACCCTCACCACCAACCGCCGCCAGGCCGGTACTGATCAGCAGTGGGAGCGCGATGCCCTCAGCGCCTTGCGGGAAGGACAAGTCACCCCTGCTGTTCACGCCTACAGCGAGCACGGCCGGGTGACCATCTCCGGCACCATTGACGAGGCCCGGCGTCACATTGTCGAGGACTGGTGGGCGGTCCACCGTGATCGTGCCACCCGCGATCAGACAACCGCCATCCTGGCCGTCCGGCGGTCCGATGTCACCGCACTCAACGACATGGTCCGGGCCCGACGCCAAGCAGCCGGTGAGCTGGGCGAGGAGGCCACGTTCGGCGCCAAGGCGTTCAGCGTAGGGGATCGGGTCATCTTCGAAAAGAACCAGTGGGTGCCGGCCGCAGGCCTCGGCCCTACGTCCGAGCGGCTTCGGCTCCGCAACGGCACGTTCGGCACCGTGGTGGCGGTCCTTCCTTCAAGAGGCGTGGTGGCATCGGAGAAGGTGCCAATCGATAACGCTCTCACCAGGGAGGGTGACGTTCCCCGAACCCAGGGTGACGTTGCTGCCGGCCTCGAGGACGAGACTCGCGCCCAATCGGAGACTCCCGCCCAGTCCACAGCGTCGCTCGTCGTCCAACTCGATGATGGGCGCCAAGCCGTTCTCCCTCGCGGCTACGCCGAAACCTCCACCAGCCTGGGATATGCGCTCACGGTGTTCCGCTCCCAGGGGATCACCGTTGATCACACCTTCGGTCTCGGTGGCGACAGCCTCTACCAGGAGGCCGGCTACACCCAGCTGTCGCGGGGGCGGCTGTCCAACAACCTCTATGTCGCCTCCCCGGAGAACCCGAGGTGGGAGATCGGCCACCACGCCGACGACCTCGCCCAACGCGATGCCCTCCAGTCCCTCGTCGACGCCCTGTCCCAGAACCGGGAACAGACCATGGCCCGGGACCGAGTCCCGAACTGGCCGACCGTGACGGCCGAGGATCTCGATGCCGCCTTCCGGGAGCACGCCTCCTTGGGCCAGTGGATTGCCGAGCACGCGCCTGCCGATGTGACCCGCCAGCTGGCCGATGCCTATCTCCGACCACTCGACACGTCGAGTGCCGAACAGTCCCAGCCTGGAGCCGATGACGACGTGAAGACTCTCCTCGCCGCGCAACGACGCCGCGATGCGTGGGTTAGTCGTCACCGCACCAAGATCGAGACCTGGTCCCGGTTGGACCAGGACCTCCGTCGTCACCAGTACCGGCTCGGCCAAGCCGCCGCCTACAGCCAGCCGGACCACACGACGGCAGCCCTGGGCCCGCTTCCCGAGCGCATCACCGGTGTCGAACAGTGGCAGTCGGCGGCAGGGGTCATCGAGGCCTACCGGATCCGCTGGGGCGTCGATGACGCCGACGCGCTCGGCCCCGAGCCTCTCGAACCCGAACAGCGCGCTCACTGGCAGAGCGCAGTCGGGGTCATCGAGTCGGCCGGCTTCAGTGCGCCAGGAAGCTCTGACGGCAAGCTCGACCAGCTGTGGCTCTCGTCACTCTGGAATCGGATGGACGCCCTCGATACCGCGTGGGCCGACGCCACGCGCGACGTAACGCCCTTGCGCGAACCACCGCCATTCTCCTGGACTCGTGACAGTGACTCTGGTCGCGACCTCGGCGACGGCTTCGGGCTGTGATGGATCTGCCTCCTGGCGACGAGACAGGCCACGGCTACGATCCGGCAACGCCATGACTCATGACCGACGTGCCCTTCCGACGATTCGATGTCTCGTCGAAGACCTCGGCCTCGAGCTGCCCGAGCTGGCCGATAATCTCGGAGAGATCGACCACCCGTGGCTCGCTGAGCTCCGACGAATCGCGCCGACCTCACCGACCGGTCAGAAGCGCATCCTCTCCATCGCCCACCCTGTCGTCTACCGGCTGCGAGTGTCGACCGAGCGGGGAGCGACCTGGATCGACGATGACGGGGTGGTGTGGCTCTGTGCGGTCCGTCGCAGAGAGGACGGGTCCGATGATGACGCCTTCGCATGGTTCGCCCAGCTGCACGCGTCCGGTCGGCTCCTGCCGACTGACGACGACCACTTGCGGGACCAGGCCGAGGAGGTCCTCCGACTCCACCGTCGACTGACCTCGGACCTGTTCGAGCTGGTCGACCGTGCACTCGCCAATCGCGCTACCGAGTGTGCCTCTGTGCTCGACGGCTGGCTGCCGGCCAGAGTGCTCGTCATTCAATACGGTGGGGTCGAGGAGATCTGGTGTGGGATCTGTGTCCGGGCGACGGACGGGGCCTTCATCCGCCCGGAGCCGCGCGACGTGTTATTCGCGGCGCTGGAAGCCCATGTCTCCCCGGCGGTCTTCGAGGCACGCGACGACTGGCCCACCGGGGACATCGCCTGGTACGAGTCGGTCAGGCTGGGGCTCCGCTAGCTGTTCTGTGCGGCTCGGCCCGAGACACGCTGGACGTCGTCGAGCGGCTTTCCGAGCAGATGGGCGGCGAGGGCTGCGTCGCCGGAAGCGAGGACCGATCGGGCCCGATCGATGCCCTTCTCGATGAGATCGGCATGGCGGACGGCGTACTCCTGAACGGCCCGGTCCACCACGTCGGCCTGGGTCGTGTCGACCAGGGCGGCCAGGAAGCGGATGCGCTCCTTCGTCTCCTCGTTCACCTTGATCGGTGCCTGAGCCATGGTGCCCACCTCCTGATACTCAGAGTGTAATGGTACCTAAGTACCTAATCAACATCCGTTCGAGTACCTGTCGCTGGGGAACGGGAGTGCACAGGGCTTCTCGGCAATCCCTTCTCTGCTGGGTTGGAAGCAACCGGAGATGCACAGTCGCCTGGCCGCTGACGCTGGAGAGCGGCGAACTCCTCAGCCCAACGGGGGTCCTTGGTGACCGGATCGTCCGGAAGGTGGGACACGGCGGAACAGCCGGAGCCGACGCTGATCGTCTTGCGAATGCGCTCGCGACACTTCTCGGCGTCTTCGTGCCACTTGAGTCCAGTTCCTCGATCGATCGGTTCGGCGGCGTCGTAGACGGCGAGCCATGCCTCGCGCAGTGCGGCCAGCTCCTCCACGATGAACCCGTGGCGCCACCAGCACGGCTTGAGCCAGTCGGACTCTGTGGCGTAGCGGACCTGGAGGCTGTTGACCCACGTGGCCAGCACGACCAGATCGACCGGCTCGCCCTCCGTCGGAAGAGTCCGTCTCGTCGCCGGTACCTGTTTGCCAGTTGTCGCTAAAGCAGACCTCCCCGACTTCAGGTCGCCAATCTCGGCCTGGAGATCGTCCACTCTCCCGACGAGTACCTCCATAAGGACCCAGAGGTCACCACGCGCTCTGCCATTGGCGGAATCAACCACGACCGGCGCCGATCGACGTAGAGCCACCGGACGACTTGACCAGCGCCTCGAGCTTCCGGTCGTCCCGCCAGGATGGAAGGTGGGTGATCCGGGGCCGGAGGTGTGGGGACACCACCACAGCGTGATTGGGGGCCAGGTTGGCGATGTCTCCGGTCGGGAGCACCGGCATCCGGCGTGGCGTCCACGAGCTCGACCGGCCCGCCTCGTTGTGGGTGACCGTCTCCACCGGATCGTCGTGCTCGCCGGCCAGCCTGCTGATCTCCTCCAGGAAGGCCACGTCCTTCTGTCCGCCCCAGACCAGGGTGATGTTGGCGAGGTCCCGCAGGGCCCGCTCACCGGCCTCGCCCCAGATGGTGCGGGCGGATGCCACCGACTGAAGGATGACTGCGGTGGTGATCCCCAGGCCACCGAGTTCGGCCACCAGCTTGGGCAGGTCGCCGAGCGGGGCGATGTTGGCGCACTCGTCCAGCATCAGCACCAGGCCTGATTCGAGGCGACGCCTCTGGGAGCGAGCTGCCTTGCGACGTGCCGTGTCGACGACGTCCTCGATGAGGGCGGCGACGATCGGGGCAACTGAGTGTTGAGCACCCGGCGAGCCCATCAGGTAGATGGTGCCGTTCTCGTCAAGGAAGGCGGCAGGGTCGAACGTGTCGTGGTCGACCCGGGTGGCTTCCAGCACCTTGGGATCGGCGAAGCAGTCGAACGCCCGCCGGACCGTCGCCCAGATCGAGTCCCGATGTCTGGGCTCCACCTCGGCCGAGGCGGCGAGGTCCTTGTCCCATCCGTGGGCAGCACCCGAGTTGCGCGAGAGGATCTTGATCGGCTCGCGGGCAGCGGGCCGACGCGACCAGTCGAGGAGCCGCTCGACGCCCAGGCCTTCGAGAGCAGCCGCGTGCAGGTAGGAGCGGATGATGGAAGCGGCCACCTGTTCCCAGTAGGCGCCACCCCCGTCGACTGCCGCGCCCACCCCGGCGAACCCGGCGAACCCCCGGGCTCGCAGGATGGCCTTCTGGGGGACCTCGCACCCCTTGACCGGGTTCCAGCGCAGCTTCTCCGCCTTCGGAACAAGGTCTTGTGGATCGAACACGAAGACCCGACCCCGTCTCGCCCGCACATGGTGCGTGTCTTCATAGGTGTCGTGCCGGGTGGCGGTCACCACCGCCGGTCCGTGGTGGCGGAGGATGGCGGGGATCACGAACCCCTCGCCCTTGCCCACCCGAGGCACGCCGACCGCCAGCACATAGTCCTCCGACCTGGCGAACAGCCGGACCCCGGTCGTCACGTCGATGCCGAGAGCAAGAGGCTCACGCCTGGCGGCAGCGGCATCCCCATAGAGGGCGGCGGTGTGTCGTTCGACGGCCCTTC
>Ga0265327_10002465_pt1 | contig 19486 bp, 18 predicted proteins | sample 41621metaG_FD_202089 | JGI IMG/M metagenome (GOLD analysis project Ga0265327, IMG submission 202089) | Rhizosphere microbial communities from Carex aquatilis grown in University of Washington, Seatle, WA, United States - 4-16-21 metaG | ecosystem: Host-associated > Plants > Roots > Rhizosphere...
AGGCCCTGCCATTTGGGTTCGATAAGATGAAATGGATACTGACGACGCATGTAAGGGTCAATTTAACCGCAAATATCGGGAGAAGCGCAAAGGAAAATAAGGGCCACGACGATTGAACTGAAATTGCCCGAAGGGTCATGATTGCCGCAGAAAGGTATGTTATGCGATGGACTTTGTATTTTGTTGTGGCGCTTTTGCTCGCCACGTTTGTGAATGGATGTGCGTCTTGCCCGAGGATCGATTGGTGCACGCGAGTCGGAAACTACACCTATAACCAGTCGGTGAAAGAACTCGGGGTGCCGGACAAATACCAAAAACTCAGCGATAACAGCATCGTCGCCGAGTGGGCGTTGCGTTATTGCACTCCCGACTATGTGACTTACGGTTACTGCGGCGGCTATTGGGGTCACGGTTGGGTCTCGCCGGGCACCGGTTACGGGTATCCAGAGGGACCGGATTACACGAGGTGGTTGCGATTGGTGTTCGGGCCGGATGCCAAGTTGACCATGTTCAAACAATACGACCGCTAGCGCGTAATCCATTTGCGCACCGGCGACGCTCGGCTAACATCGGCACGTGCCCCGATTCATTTTAATATTCCTGCTCGCGGCGTTCAGCGCGGCTGCGCAAAACTCGCCGATTCCCACCGATTGCAAACAGCTCGTGGTGGTTATCACCAAAGGTTGGACGAATGTGGATGGGCAACTGTGTTGTTTTGAGCTGAATAAAACCAGTGCCTGGAAGCAGCGCGGCAAATCGATCCCAATTGTTGTCGGACACAGTGGTCTTGGCCTGGCTGAAGGATTGCAATTACCGGTCGCAATTCGTGGGGAAGTTCCGGTAAAGCATGAAGGCGATGGTCGCAGTCCCGCGGGCGTTCTGGGGTTGCCTACGGCTTTCGGATATGCACCAGCCGACGAAGCCAGCTGGATCAAGTTGCCATATATTCAATGCACCGACGCGATCGAATGCGTCGACGACGTGAAATCGGGTCACTACAATCAGGTGCTTGATAGCGGCACGGTGACGAAACGTGATTGGAACGGTTCCGAACAAATGCATCGCAAAGATGTTTTGTATCGTTGGGGTGTGGTGGTTGATCACAATGCAGAGCGCAAGGCGGGCAATGGCTCTTGTATTTTTTTGCACATCTGGACTGGCCCGCACAATGGAACGACCGGTTGCACCGCGATGGAAGAAGGAGATCTAAAGCGCGTGATGAAATGGCTCGATCCGAAAGCGAGACCGTTGCTGGTTCAGTTTCCGGAGTCGCAATACTTGCAATTGCAAAAATTGTGGCAGTTGCCGATGATTCGGCGGTGATCCTCAGTCAACCAAACCAGAACGTTTGTGGTCCCGGCTTCAGCCGGTGCGGCAAGCGAAGCGCTTCTGGTTTCATTACGCGCTGCCGGCTGAAGCCGGAACTACCAACCGCCGCATGCTAAATTATATCTGGCTCGCACTCGTTGTTCTCGCCGTCATTATGGGCGGCTACAACACCATCTATCCCAGCGAAACTTTGCCGGGCGGCGGCCTGGACGTTGTGATCAAAGCCGCTTTCGATATGGCAAAAACTGCGGTGATGGATATCGCATTGCCTCTTTCGGCCATCATGACCATTTGGCTGGGCGTGATGCGTTTGGCAGATCGTTCCGGGCTCGTCCAAGTGCTTGCGCGCGCGTTGCGGCCGGTGTTGCGCTGGTTGTTTCCCGATGTGCCCGCAGACCATCCGGCGATGGGGTCGATGGTAATGAACATCGCGGCCAACATGCTCGGGCTCGGCAACGCCGCGACACCGCTCGGGTTGCGCGCGATGCAGGAGTTGCAAAAGCTTAATCCGTATCCGAACACCGCGACCAATGCCATGTGCACGTTCCTGGCGATTAATACGGCGTCCATTCAATTGATTCCCGCGACCGCCGTGGGACTCCTGGCCATCAAGGGTTCAAAAAACCCTACTGCAATTGTTGGCACGGCGTTTCTCGCGACGGTGTGTGCGCAGATAGTCGGACTAACCGCTGTGAAGACGTTGCAGAAGTTGCCGATGTTCAGGCCGCGTCCGGAAGATGCTATTGGCGATAAAACGCAAGCGCCGCTGACGAACACGTCCATAGCCGAGAAGGTCGAACAACAGCAACACCCCGCGACGCCGCTCACGCCCGTGGCGATGGTTGTGCTTGCCGCGTTCATGTTATTTTTTGTTTGGTTGCTGATCGCCATGTCATTTCCCCAACTCGGCTTTGGTCCCAAGCCGAGCGGTGACGCAATCAGCACGAGCGGATTCTCAAGAGTGGTCAACGCGATCTCGCTGCTGGCCATTCCATTCTTCCTTTCGTTTTTCCCGCTGTATGCGTTTCTGCACCGCATCAAGGTGTATGAAGAATTCGTGGACGGTGCGAAAGAAGGTTTTCAAGTGGCGGTGCGCATCATCCCGTATCTGGTGACGATCTTGGCTGCGGTCGCAATGTTCCGCGCGGCACACGGCATTGAACTGATTGCGATCGGTCTTAAGCCGGTGCTGTCCTTGATCGGCTTTCCACCCGAATTGCTCTCGCTTGCTTTTATGCGACCGCTCAGCGGCAGCGGCAGCATGGCTTTGTTGTCTGACGTGATTACTCACTACGGGCCCGATCACATATTTAGCAAGATGGCGGCAACGATGTATGGCAGCACTGAAACGACGTTTTATGTCGTTGCCGTTTATTTCGGTGCGGTTGGAATCCGGCGCACACGGCATGCGATCGCGGCAGGATTGCTTGCAGACACCGCGGGAATTATTGCCTCGGTCGTTATTTGCAAACTGGTTTTAACGTAATGAACAAATCCCAACTTGTTCGCGGCCTGACGTTGAGCGATACGACTGCGCTCGTCGTGGGGACGATCATTGGGACGGGCGTTTTTCTTAAAACTGCCAAGATGGCTCAGGCTGTTGGCACTCCTGAATTGGTTTTACTGGCCTGGGTCGCCGCGGGATTGTTGTCCCTGGCCGGTGCTCTGAGCTATGCGGAGCTTGGCGCGATGTTGCCGCACGCAGGCGGGGAGTATGTTTATTTGCGTGCAGCATACGGCGATATTCCTGCATTCCTGTTTGGCTGGATGCGCCTAATAGTGGGGTCAACCGGTTCAATCGCCAGCTTCGGCGTTGCCTTTGCGGTGTTTCTGTCTGGGCTTGTTCCGCTGAATGCGGTTTGGGCGAAAGCATCGTTTAATTTTCTAGGGCAGAAAGTGGATTGGAGTTTTGGTGTGCAGCAGATCGTCGCCGTTGGCGTGATTTTGCTTTTTTCGGCGATCAATTGTCTGCGCGTCGTTTTTGGCGGGCGGGTGCAATCCATTCTGACTCTTGGAAAAGTTCTCGGCATCGCGGCGATTATTGTGGGTGTTTTCTTTTTCTCGCCGGGTGCGAGCTGGGAGCATTTAAAAGATCCCGTCGGGGCGCGTTCGTGGAGCGGATTTTCTGCGTTCGGCATGGCCATGCTGGCGGCGCTGTGGGCTTACGATGGTTGGAACAATATGCCGATGGCGGCTGGTGAAGTGAAGGATCCCGGCCGCAACGTGCCGCGAGCTTTGGTGTTGGGCATGGCGATTGTGTTGCTCGTTTACGGCTTAGTGAATCTTGCTTATTGCTACGCGTTGCCGACTGAAGAAATCGTGAGTGCCCGTTCGACACTGCATCCACTGGCGGCGCCGGTGGCGAGCAAAGCGGCCCAAACATTTTTGCCCCACTTCGGAGCTCAATTGTTCTCGATCGCCGCCTTGCTCTCCACGGTTGGAGTGCTCAACGGCTCAATTCTCACCAGTGCGCGCATACCGTACGCGATGGCTCACGATGGCTTGTTTTTTTCACGGTTCGCAAAATTGAGTGAACACACTGCGGTTCCGGTTTCCGCAATCATTCTCCAATCCTTGTGGGCCTGTCTGCTAGCGTTGTCTGGAACGTTCGATCAACTGACCGATTGCGTCGTGTTTGCCGGAATGATTTTTTACGCATCGACTACGGCCGCTGTTTTCGTTTTACGGCGCAAAATGCCGAATGCGCCGCGTCCGTACAAAACGATCGGCTACCCGATTGTTCCATTGATTTTTATTCTCGTTGCGATTTGGTTGCTTATTAACACGCTGCAAACCAGCCATTTGGAATCCGTCGTGGGGATTGTTCTGATATTGCTTGGATTGCCCCTGTATTTTTGGCAACGTCGTACACGTGATACTTCCCCATCTGCACAAAACCTCACCTGACTTGTAATTTTTATGCGTAGGATGTTTTCGCTGAGCGCGGCTCTGCTGCTCAGCGTGACAGCAATTCACGCGGCCGACGGGACTTGCCAGTTCATCGAGGGCGGCATTGTTCGTGGGTCGCAGGCACAGAAGAGAATCGCACTCGAGTTTAGCGCTGACGAATTTGTCGAAGGCGCTCCGACCGTTCTCGACGAACTCGCATCGCGTCATATCAAAGCGTCTTTCTTCCTGACCGGTCGTTGTGCGCGCCGCGCGGAAAATAAATCCATGATTCTGCGCATGGTCAAAGACGGCCATTACGTGGGGCCGCATTCAAACAGTCATCCGCTCCTGTGCCCGTGGACCGGCAAAAAAAGAACGTTGGTCACGAAGGAATTCTTTGTCGACGATTTGAAACAAAGCCTGAGTGCTCTGGAAAACGCTGGCGTGCAACGCGAGCGGATTAAATTTTTTCTACCACCCTACGAATGGTACAATCAGGAGATCGTTGACTGGAGCCGGCAGGTTGGGCTGACCTTAATCAATCACACCGGGCAAACTCGATCAGCGGCTGACTATACCGAAGAGCGCTCGCGCAATTTCGTTTCGTCCCAGGTTATTTTTGACAGCATCTTGCAACAGGAAAAACAGCATGGGTTGAACGGTTATTTGCTTTTGATGCATTTGGGCGCAGGACCGGAACGGAAAGATAAAATGTTTCGCCGCCTTGGCGAGTTGTGCGATGAATTGCAGAAGCGCGGGTACCAGTTTGTCACCGTTGGCGAACTTTTGCGCGATTGCGTCACCGCCAAAAACGCTTCAGCGACCGCGGTGAAACCGTCCAACACCGAGCGCATTTTTCTGCCGCCCTTTATTTCTGCAAGTAACTGAACAAGTCGCGGAGCTCCTGCGGTTTCAGCGGTTGCAGCAATCCTTCGGGCATGAGCGAGACCGATGACTCCCGTAACGACACGATCTGCGAACGATTGATCGTCGTGCGTTCGTTTTTGGCAGCTGCCAGAACAATGTTGTTTGGATTTTGCTCAACGATCAATCCGCTCAAGACGCTTCCGTCTTTCAATTCCACATTGTAGTTGAGGAATTCTTTGCGGATGACGGCGCTGGGGTCGACGATGCTGACGAGCAGGAAATCGCGGTCTTGTCGATTGGCGTGGGTGAGGTCTGGGCCGACGGGTGTTCCTTCGCCGAAGAGCTGATGACAGACGCTGCAGGTTTTAACGAACAAATCGTGTCCGCGCGAAGGATCACCGGAAAAAGCGCGGAGATCGTTGTTGAATCGGCGCACGACAGCGAGTTTCTCCTCGGGCGTGCCGCCGGTGACGTTGCCCCAATGTTTGCGCACCAGTTCGTTTAATATTTGATCGTTGTGCAACGAGACGCGACGCAGTTGGTCAAGAGGAATATCTTTTGCGTCCAATTTGCCTCTGTCGACCTCTTGTAACAGGGCGAGAGCGCTGGCCCTGCGCGTCAGCAATAAATCGCGCGCCCGTGAACGAACCGGCTCCGTCATTTTCCCATAATTTGTCAGGACCGTTGCGGTGATTTCCGGTTTATCGAAGTGTTGTAACACTTTGAGTGCGCCGATTTGAACCGACTCAGGCTCGGCTACTTGCACCAAGGGAAGGATGGCCGATTCACACTCTGGCGGGGTCAGGTCCGCCAACAGTTTCAACATGGATAACCGGTCCGCCTTCGGCGCTTGATCGTTCGTGGCAATTTCAAACGCTTGCTTTCGTGCGGAACTCTGTCCCAATCGCGCAGCAATTTGGACAACGGTCACATTGTTGTTTTCGTGGGACAATTGTTCGGCGAGAGCTGCGACAGTCGCCAACTTGTTGGTGCATTCCTGCAAACCCTCGTTGAGCGCCGCAAGCATCGCATCGTGGTATTTCTTTGGCGAATTTTTCAAAATCGCAGCGCACCCGCTGAGCGTGGCGGTTGTTCCTTCTGCAGCAAAACGACGCATCAAGCGCGGGGTGATGGTCTCGCTCATCATCGGATGATTCCACGAATCAGCGGAGGCGAAAAGGTCGACGCACCGTGCGACATGTCCGACGCAATGCGCTTCGACCACCCACCAGAGGAGCAGGGGAATGTAAGGGTCTTTGGCGTCGATGTCGCGCTTCGCTAGAGCCCCAACGATCGCAAGCCCTTCACGTGGCAGTCGCTTTGCCGTCGATGCCATTTGACTCCTCACCATGACATCGGTTTCTCTCGTCGCCAACGATAGGATGCCCGGGACGGCCTTCGCATCATCGCCAGCCAGTCGCACGGCCCAACTACGGATTTGAGGCGACCGATGATTTACGAGGGTAGCAGAAAATTCATCGTCAAGTCCGCCGCTTACGTAAAGTGCCCAGAGAGATTCGAGAGCGAGGTGATTGTTCGTTGATTGCAAAACTGTTTTGCGCAATGCGGGAATAGCCGACTTGTCACGACGATCCGCGAGCAAGCGACGTGCTTTGCGAACATACCAATCATTCGAGTCGCCAAGCAGCCCGACGAGTTCTTTGCTGGAAATCCCCTCCAGGCTTCGATGTTGGATGTTGGCGTTCGTCCCCGTGAATTGGATTCGGTAAACGCGCCCATTGCTGCGATCCCAATCCGCATCCGGGTCAGGATGCGCCGTGCGTTTGTCATACCAATCCGCCACGTACAACGAGCCATCCGGCCCCATCGTGAGATCGCTGGGCGCAAACCAGGTGTCGTTCGGCGTCAGTAATTCGCCGCCATAACTCGCGTTGAACGTTGAGCCGTTGCGCTGGAGGTTGTGCCATTGCACAGCGTGACCAAGCAGGTCATTAGCGATGTATTTTCCGCGAAATTCAGCAGGGAATTGGTCCCCTTGATAAATGATTCCTCCGTCGGTGACATGGCCGCCGGTGAAGTTGCTGTAGGGAACGTGATCGAAGTATCCGTAAGTGTAGGGATTGTGCAGCGCCCCGTGTTTGCCAAAACTTTTCCAGTAATAAGCTCCTTGGACGCCATGTAGCATGCGATACGGGCCGAGGTTCGTGGAATAAATCAAATTGCCGTCCTCATCAAAATCCAGGCCCCACGAATTGCCGCCTCCTTCGCAGAACAGTTCAAACTTGTGCGTGATGGGATGATAACGCCAGACACCTTGTTGAAATTCGATGCCACGAATATGCGCCGTGACCGTGCTGCCCTGGCAACCGTAAAGCCATCCGTCTGGCCCCCAGGTTAGCGAGTTGGCCACCGAATGCGCATCTTCCATTCCGAAGCCACTGAGCAAGACCTCAGGGTCGCTGTCGGGAATGTCGTCGTGATTTCGGTCGGGATAAAAAAGCAGATACGGAATCTGTAAAACAAACACGCCGCCGTGCCCGAAGGCCAAACCGCTGGTGAGATTCAGACCATTAACGAAATCTTTGAAGCGATGCGCACGACCATTCTCATCAAACTGGTCCATGATGGTAATGCGGTCGGAACCTTTCGGCCCGCGCGGCGGTGGTTCAGGAATCTTGTCGTAAACCGTGCGCGAGTAGCGGTCGACTTTAACACGATTCAACCCCGCTGGATTTGGATATTGCAGATATTGGATGACCCAGAGGCGGCCGTGATCATCGAATTCGATACAGACCGGCTGGGCAATATCTGGCTCGCTGGCAACAAGTTTTGCTTCAAATCCTGGGGGTAGTTTCATTCGCCGCACGGCTTCGTCCGGCGCAAAGCCCTGGGCCCACAGATGACAGGCTGTCAGTAATACAGCGAAGATGGCGGGGAGGCGCATTGAATAACTATGATACGCGTGCCCAAAGATGTTTGTCCAGAAGCAGGACACTTTTGAGGAAGGCGGAAGCATGAAGGCTGCGGACGGAAGGCGTTTTGCGCGATTTTCCTCAATTTTCATCCTTCAGCTTTCTGCCTTGGGTTTTTCGGCATACCGGTTGCTTATGACAGTCCCATGCAACCAAACTTCCTTGGCAAAGGGCCAGGGGCACCTCAATGAAACAGTATTTGCTCTATACTTACTACGTAGGTCGTTCTTTCGGCGGCCATAAGGATTACCTGGATTCTTTCGACAGTATTTCCGACGCGCTCGACAACATCCTCATCGAACCAAACCGTTACTATCAGATCGTGGACAGCCAAACGATGAAAGTGGTTAAAGAAGGCCTAGCCGTCTTCAAAAATTTCGTTCCCGAACCGAGCGATTGCGAAGGCGATTAATCGCCATCGAATGTTCTATCGGCCAGCGCGACCCCGGGTCGGCTCGACCTGCCAAACGGAATTTCCGGCACGAGCAACAATGTGCCGCCGATGATCAATCCTGCACAAATCCAGCCGAGCGTCACCATCGAGACGTTTGCTGCAATCAGTTGGAACGACAGCACCGGCGCGATCACTCCGCGGCATCCGGTAAAGAATGTGTGCGCCGCCATGTAATCCGCCACTCGCGGCGGCGGCGCAAATTTCGTCACCCACAAGCTCCAGGCAATATCGCCTCCGGAGTTTGAAATGCCGTAGATCAGTGCCCCGATCAGCAAGCCGGTAAAGGTGTTGCTCATGAAGAACGTCACGATGCTAAGCATGAAGCCGATATTCAGGATGACGCGAAGCACGAAGAAATTTGCGTGATCGAAGAGCCAACCCCAAAACGGACTGAGCACCAGTCGCACCGCGTTGGGAATGACGCCCGTCAATAGCGCGATCGTGAGCACGTCCCAGGTCTGGCCGTATTTTGGATTGGCCACATATTCAATGCGCAGCGGTTGCATCATCAGCGTGCCCGTTCCCATCAACATCCAGTTCATCAACGTCAGTCGGAAGAGCCGGTCCGATTTCGCGAAACGCAAAGCGCGGAGAGGATGAGTGCTGCCAGAGTTTGTCAGAGGTGAAGAAGGAATGCGCTTCAGGCAGATTGCCGCCGTTGCCATCGCCATGCCGAATATCAGCAGAATAAAGCGCGAATAATTAATGTGCCCTTTGAGCACAAGTCCGCCGACCTCGGTGAACATAACCGTAGCGCCAATTCGAATCATCAACGTTCGTGAAAATCGCCGGCCACGGTCGTTCGCGGCGTAATTCTCCTGATAAATCTGCGTCATCAGGGGGATGATTGCTGACGCAGTGGCCATTCCAATAATGCCGCACACGACGAAAACTGGAATGATCGGGACCACTGCGCTTAGAAAAAAACTGACTGCGCCAACCGCACACAGTCGCGCCGCGGCAAGGGAAGTCGGCCATCGACGCGCCTCAACAAACGAAACAATCAATGGCGCGACGAGGTATCCGACGCTGCCGCCCGTTGCGATTAGACCTTTTGCCGTATCGCTCGCATGAAACCAGCGCACAGCGATCAACAGCAGAAAAGTGCCGCTGGCGCTTTCGACAATGCCCGCGCTGATGGCGCGCCAATTGTCGTAGCGGTAGGTTTGTTGCGCTCGATCCTTCACGCGCGAAGTAAAACACAATTGCGCCGCCAATGAAGAAATATCGGGCTCCGGCGCAGCGTCAGTCCGACGGTCGCGGCGCCAATTTCACTCGAACGTATTTTCGGCGCTTCTGCACAACGGGTTTGGTTGGTTCTGAAACCATGCGAACGAATTGAAACTGGCTTCGGCGCGTCGGCCCACTGGGCTTCGGATGAGTTCGTTTGTAGGTTCCATCGGGCTGGAGAATCCAAGCGTGCGAATTGTCCGCCAGTGCCATGTCCAGGACCTGTTCTTTCAAACGATCCGCAAGAGATCCGTGGATCATCGGATAGACCAGTTCGATACGTCGGAAAAAGTTTCGCGGTAACCAATCCGCGCTGCCAACGAACACGCGCGGTTGCGAGGCGTTTTCAAAATAGAAAACGCGGGAGTGCTCGAGAAAGCGATCGACAATACTGCGCACCGTGATGTTCTCGCTCAAACCGGGAACTTGCGGTCGCAGGGTGCAGATGCCTCGAACAATTAAATCGATTTCCACGCCGGCCCGCGAGGCCGCATAGAGCGCCTCGATGATCTCCGGGTCTGCCAGCGAATTGACTTTTGCGATGATGCGCGCCGGCAACCCATCTTTAGCATTTGCCGTTTCGTTGCGAATCATCTCGAGCATCCGCTCGTGCAATTGAAACGGTGCGACAATCAGGCGTTTCGTTTCTTGAAATTGGCAGATACCGGTCAAGAGATTGAAAAAATTTGTCGCATCTTCGGCAAAGCTTTTATCGCACGTGAACAAGCCGATATCGGTGTAAAGCCGCGCCGTGACCGGGTTGTAATTGCCAGTGCCGAGGTGCACATAGCGGTTAATCGCACTGCCTTCGCGTCGAACGACGAGGCAAATTTTGCTGTGAATTTTGTAGCCGACGAGCCCGTAAACAACGTGCACTCCTTCCTCTTCCAATTGACGCGCCCACTTGATGTTGTTGGCCTCGTCAAAACGCGCGCGCAGTTCCACCACCGCAGTGACCTGCTTCCCGTTGTGCACCGCTTCCATCAAGGCATTCCTGATCCGGCCATCACCACCGGTTCGATACAACGTTTGCTTGATCGCGAGCACATGCGGGTCTTGTGCGGCTCGTTCGATGAAATCTACCGTACTTTCAAAACTCTCGTATGGATGATGCATGAGCACATCTCCCTGGCGAATGACGTCGAATAAATCAGGTTGGTCGCGAAACCGCGGAGCGATCGGCCCAATGAACGGCGCGTCCCGTAATTCCGGCGAATGGTCCCCTTCATAAATCGACATCAACCGCGTTGGGTTGATCGGGCCGTCGATGAGATAAAGGTCGTCCTCGGTTAGCTTCAAAGTGCCTAGAAGCGCTTTGCAAATCTCCGGTCGAATTTGATGATCGATCTCCAGCCGCACCGCGTCCCCGCGCCGGCGATTGCGCAATTCTGTTTCAACCGCCTGAAGCAGGTTGGCGATTTCTTCTTCGTCGATATAAAGCTCGCTGTTGCGCGTGAGGCGAAAGTGCCAATACCCAAGAATGTTTGCACCCGGAAAAAGATCGCCTAGAAACTGTCCAACTACGCGGCCAAGGAAAAGATATCTGCGCTCCTTGCCGCTGGCTGGAAGTTTCACCAGACGCGGCAGAATTCGCGGGACCGGCACAACCGCCATATAACGTAAGCGGTCGCCGTTTTTCTTCATCTCCAGATCAACAATCAGGTTGAGCGATTTGTTGAGCAGTTGTGGAAAGGGATGCGCCGGATCAAGCGCCAACGGAGTCAGGACGGGCCGGATTTCAGTGCGATAAAAGGTGTCCAGCCATTCAGTTTCCGCCGGTGACAAATCCTTCGGCTCCACGAATTGGATCCCGTTGCGCTCAAGTTCCGGCAGCAATTCATTTCGCCAGCAGTCGAACTGTTGATCGACCATTTGCCGGACGCGCTTGGTCACGGCGTTGAAAATCTCCGTTGGCGTCAGCCCGTCCATGCTGCGGCCACTGCTCTCGGCTTCGATCTGTTGCTTTAGCCCGGCAACGCGCACTTCAAAGAATTCGTCGAGGTTCGAGCTGGTGATGCAGAAAAACTTAACCCGTTCGAGCAGCGGAGTGTTTGGATCAAGCGCCTGTTCCAAAACCCGCTGATTGAATTCCAGCCAGCTCAACTCGCGGTTGAGAAAGTACTGGGGCGAATTGGTCGTCTCGGGCTGCACGGTAACGAAAGGCATACAATACTATCATTTCGGCTACGCGCGAGTTACATTTATGTGACAAAGTGCAAGGTCTCACTTGCGCCCATTTGGTCAAAAACGATATTTGCGGTTATGGACCTGTTTTTTCTTCGTCACGGCAAAACGTTTAAACGCAGTCCGAAATTCCGGCCTGATTCGACACGCCCGCTCACGCCCGAAGGTGAGGACCTGATGCGCGTCGTCGCTGCCGGCATCAAGCGACTCGACGTGGAGTTCGAATTGATCCTGACCAGCCCTTATGTGCGTGCCGCGAAAACCGCGGAAATATTCCATGACGTTATCAAGATCGGCAAAATGCAGATTACCGAGTCGCTAATTTCCGAAGCCGACCCCGCTGAAGTGATCCACGAAATTGACAATAAATATTCCAAATGCAAAGGCATTGTTCTGGTCGGTCACGAACCACACATGAGTCATTTGATGTCGATCCTTCTCACCGGCCGGCCGGACATGCAAATCGATTTCAAAAAATCCGGCTTTAGCAAACTGTCTATCGATGATTTGAAGCCCGGCAAGTGCGCATGCCTAAAATGGCTGATGACGCCGCGCCAGCTCGCGCGTCTCGCCAAGTCCCGATGAAGTATTGCATCAAAAGGAAAGCGCCCCTGCCAAGCGCGGTCAAGCGGAGTCCCAAGGCACAACCGCCCTCCATGGGACGGCGTAAATTGAAATGTTGATTATAATTGACAGTCGGGTTTAAATCGCGCGCATGGAACCTGCGTGCGCCTCAAAATGCCTGGTGTATGTAGTCGATGACAAACCTGCATTGGTTGACCTCGCCAAGCTCGGCCTTGAAGCAGCTGGCTACTCCGTGCGCGGTTTTAATGATCCACTGCAAGTCATCGCTGCGATTCAAAACGGCGCGCCTATACCCGACATTTTAATGACAGATTTTGATATGCCGCAGATGAATGGACTGGAACTCATCCAGGAATGCCGTCGGTTGAAGCCGAATCTAAAAGCAATAATGGTCAGCGGAACGGTTGAAGAGAGCTTTATTTCAAATGCCTCGACGAAAGTAAATCGGTTCCTGCAAAAACCTTATTCACCATCAAGCTTGCATAAGGCAATCGGCGAATTGGTTTCGGATGCCGGCGATGCTGGCGTTTAGATGATCGGATGGAAGCGGCTAAGATTCTTAAGGCAACGCGTGGGTCGCCACGATTTGGCAGCTTGGCGCAGTCGACATGTCATTGACGTTGTAGCTGGTGGCGAAGGTCTGTGCGGGATCAGAAGGGCAAAGAGGCAGGACACCGCTTCCGCGTCCGAGATACGTCTGGAGTTGAACGCCTGTTGGCGTTGCAGTCGACGCAGCATGGTTTTCGAGTGCCCATTGCTGCTTGGCCCCATCGACCAGGCGCAGATTGTCCATGCAGGTGTTTTCCTGGGCTCGCGCCCGGGCGCGGATGATTCCCGGAACAGCGATGGTCGCGATCAAACCGATGATTGACACAACGATCATGATTTCGACCAACGTAAATCCACGTTGATCAGCTTTTTTGACGATTAGGCGCATTTTGAATTAAGGCAAATGTGTTGGGAGAATCTGGCAAGTTGGGCTTGTTGCCATGTCGTTGATATTGTAGCTCGTTGCAAAGGTTTGAGTAGGATCGGCAGGGCAAATAGGTAAAACACCGGCGTTACCACGGCCGAGATAAGGCTGAATATCCGTGGCCGTCGGCGTGGCGGCAGAGGTTGCATGATTCTCGAGCGCCCATTGCTGCTTGGCTCCGTCGATCAATCGTAGGTGATCCAGGCAGGTATTTTGTTGGGCTCGGGCGCGCGCCAGCAAGAAACTGGGTATCGCGAGAGTCGCGAGCAAGCCGATGATTGCGACGACAATCATAATTTCCACCAGTGTAAAACCGGTGGTCCTGGCGACCTTTCGAGATAGTAAGCTCAAGTTTATTCAGCGGTGCAAAAGATCATCTTTCGCAAAACTGATAGACCCATTAATAGCAATTTCCTCGCCACTTGCGAATTTGACTAGGATCCATGTAAGATGCTGATGGTAATAGGAATGCAGTTGACAGCCTAATCGCAGAAAAGCGAATTGGCCTTGCAGCTTCTGCAAAACCAACTCGCTGACATTCAAATGGTTGATAAATTACGGATTCTGGCTGGATGACGCCCCGCTACGCGTTGAACTTTCGGTTCCAGTGGAATTGTCGCTTGAGCTGCCTTGCAAACTGCTGTCGCTGCTGGAACCGCTGCCGCGTTGTTGATTCAAGTTGCTTTGGCCCGGATACGGTTGTTGATTCACATCGCGTGCTGGCGTGGATTGCATTGAATTTGTCCCAGTGGCCGCGCCTGCGGGTTCGTTCATCGTCGCCCGGTTGTCGCTGTGCCGGTCATGCGTGCAAGCCACTAAAGCCGCTGCGCCTACAAGTAAGAGTAATTTCTTCATGCATGTCAAAGTAACGCGTGCGAACGATTTCGAAACCCCAGTTGATGCATGGCGACAAAATTGTTCGTCGTATAGTGGAAATGCTGGTACAATTAAGGCAGGTGAGGCTGAGGTTGAGATAAAGTTCAAATTCCGGTTGATGGTAAATCGGCGTCGCTATTCGCTGAGCGGGACGGAACTAAAAACGATAAAGAGAAAGATTTTTTATGGCCCAGGCAATCATGGATCCAGAACAGGTGCGGCGGTTTGCCGAAGAACTCAAGCGCTTCAACGCTGACCTACAAACCCGAATGTCGGCGCTGCAGGCGCGGTTCTCGCAGTTAAGCGACTCATGGCAGGACCAGGAACATTTGAAATTTGCCGAGGAGTTCAAGCAGACGATGAAAGCGCTGAACAAGTTCATGGAGCTTTCGAACCAGCACGGGCCGTATCTCCTGCGCAAGGCGCAACGGATTGAGGAATATTTGAACCAGCACTGAGAACCTTTGAATGGCACAAGGCGCAAACATTACGTCGGTCGAGGCCCTGGACGCGTTTCGGGCTGCGTTGGTGTTGTACCTGAACAAGGCGCGGCCGACCTTGGATGAAATTAATTCTGAGGTGGTCCGTTTGCGAGTGTGGCTCGAAAGCGACAGACGGGTATTTTGGGAAAAGCAGGTGCGCCGATCCGCGTTGAAATTGGAAGAAGCGAAACAAGCGGTGTTCAGCGCCGAGATGTCGCGATTGCGCGAATCGACGTCGGCGGAACGCACGGCAGTAACGAAAGCGCAACGGGATTTGACCGAAGCCGAAACGAAACTCGCCCACGTGAAGAAATGGATCAGTGATTTTGAAAGCAGGGTGTCGCCTTTGGCGAAACAGTTGGAGCGGTTGCAATCGTTTCTTTCCAGTGGATTGCCCAAGGCCCATGCGCACCTGGCGGAGTCGATCCGGGCATTAGAGGCTTATGCTAATATAGCGGTGCCGGGAGCAGCAGTTGCGCCGCCTATTGAGGAGCCGCCGGCTGAACCTGCGGCTACGAACGAGGAGGGCTCATGAGTTTGGCGGCGAATAAAACCCGGTTGACCTCGGTGACGCAGGAACTGTTCAATCGTTGGCGTGAAACGCAGCAGTATTGGCGCGACAACAAAGCGGCGGAATTTGAGCGCCTTTATATGGAAGAACTGAACGCGAGCGTGAATGCCGCGGCAGGCGTGGTTGATCAGCTTGATAAGATTATCGCCAAAATAAAAAAAGATTGTGAGTAACGTGCCCGGAGTTTCCAAGGTTCGCGATCAAGTCGAGGCGCTTCGCACCGCCATCGCAGAGCTTTCCGCGCGCGAAGAAAAGGCCGGACAGGATTTGAAGCTGAAGCTCATGCGCGACCAGAAGCATCGGGATGCGGCTTTGGAAGATTTTGCGATGACGTTAGCGGCGCGTAGGGACGCGGCGGAAGTCGCGTTCAAGAAGGCCCGAGAACATCAGAATTCCCGCTACGAAAAACGACGCGGCATTCTGGCTAAAGCGCACAAGGTGGCAAAGAAACAGGCGATCGAACGGATCGAGCACCTGGAGGGATCGCGCAAATACAAACTGCAACGCGAAACGTTGCAGTCGCAACGCAAGCGCGAAACGGACATCGCCGATACCGAGCGCGCCTGCGCGGATTTTAAGCGGCATTGGGGTGAAGAAAACGAAGCGTTGTTCCGGTCTGAGGCGGCAGCGAAAGATGCGTTCAGCGGTTACGGGAAATTCTCACGTGACCTGATCAAGGCGCAAGCGTCTCCTGTCATCTCCCAGGGGAACGAACACGATCTACTAAACGAGTTGGAGAAGTTGCGTGCGAAAGCAGATGAGAATATCCAGCGCTTCAACGGGTTGATTATCACAAAGGCGTTTAAATATTTGATCGCGTGGGTGATTATCGCGGCGGGGCTTTTCGCGATGGTGCCGATTTTGAATCAGTTTGGCGTCCAGACGGTGACCACTGGCATAGCTGGTGGAATCGCGGGTGCGCTGGTCGTTCTGGCGTTTGCTTTTCATCAAATTGGCGGACAGCAAGCGCGACCGCTCGCGAAGGAAATTTCTGATGCGCTCGGCAGAGCGCGCAACCTGCATGGCATTTGTTTGCAGAAGGCGGAGACGAGACGCGTCGATACGCTGGCGCGGATTGAATCTAATTTTCAGGCTACGACCGAACGGATTCAACAAGAGTGGAGCGAGACGCTGACTGAAGCACAGGAGCAAAAAATCGCTTCCGATCCTCTCGTGGAAGAAAAGGGGAAACGCATCGTCGCGCGTCACGAGGCAATGCACAAGACGCGCCTGGAGCAGATTGCTTGCGAGCATCGCGAGTCGTTAGCGGTCGTTCAAGGTGAAATTGACTCAAACCGAAAAGACGCGACCGATCGACATCAGCAGCAGGAATCCAAACTCAGCGCTATTTTTGACACGGAAATGCGCGCGATTACGACGGAGTGGAAGAATCGATTGGAACCGATTTATCGTACGTTGAACGAAGCTTCGGCAGTTTCTCAGAAACTGTTTCCTCCCTGGAGTCATGATTTGGTGGAGCGTTGGAGTGCCCCGACGAAATTTGAGCACGTTGCACGCTTCGGTTCGATTGAAGTCGATGTGGACAAACTTGTCCCTGGCCGCGCGCGAGATTCCAAACTGCAATTGCCCGGGCCATCACGACTGAACGTCCCACTATTGCTAACATATCCCGAGCAAGGTTCGGTGTTGTTCGAAGGCGATGTGGGCCGGGAGCAGATGATTGGCTCGCTGAACAATATTGTCTTGCGCCTGCTTGCGGCCGCACCGCCCGGGCGATTTAATTTCACGATTATCGACCCGGTGGAGCTAGGCCAAAATTTTTCCAGCTTCATGCACCTCGCGGATCATGAGGAACATTTGATCAACAGCCGCATCTGGACGCAGGCGGAGCAGATCGACCAAAAGCTGGGAGAGCTGAATGCACACATGGAAAAGGTCATCCAGATGTATTTGCGCAACGAATACAGCACGATCGTTGAATACAACGAACAGGCCGGGAACATCGCGGAGAAATATCATTTTCTGGTCGTGGCCGATTTTCCGCACAACTTCAGTGAGATTGCGCTTCGGCGGTTGGTGAGTATTGCGACCAGCGGAGCGCGCTGCGGTGTATACACGTTGATCCATTGGGATACGCGCCAGCGTTTGGATCCGGCTGTCGCAGAAGATTTGCGCAAGAGCGGGGCGTGGATCGTCAGCAAGCCTCTCCAGCGCGAAACGACGACAACTTATCTTATCGATGGCGAACCAGCCGGTGGGGCGACGGTTAATCTGGATGAACCGCCTAATGCCGAACTGGCCACGGAATTAATCCACAAAGTGGGTCGCTGCAGCCGCGATTCGAATCGGGTAGAAGTTCCATTTGAACACGTCGCTCCGCACGTTGGAGAAGTATGGTCACTCGATACTGGTAACGAATTGCGCGTGCCGATTGGACGCACGGGTGCAACGAAGTTTCAATATCTGGCGATTGGTAAAGGGACACGCCAGCACGCGCTTATTGCGGGCAAAACCGGTTCCGGAAAATCGACGCTGTTCCATGTAATCATCACGAATCTGGCGTTGTGGTGCAGTCCCGAGCAGGTTGAGTTTTATCTGATCGACTTCAAGAAGGGTGTGGAATTCAAAAGCTACGCCACTCATCAACTGCCGCACGCGCGCGTAGTGGCGATTGAGAGCGATCGCGAATTTGGTTTGAGCGTTTTGCAACGGCTCGATGCGGAATTGAAACGGCGCGGTGAATTGTTCCGCGAACATAACGTTCAGGACCTGCCTGGTTATCGCAAAGCGACCGGGCAACCGATGCCCCGGACGTTGCTGCTGATCGATGAGTTCCAGGAGTTTTTCACCGAAGACGACAAGATTTTTCAAAGCGCTTCGGTGTTGCTCGACCGTATTGTGCGCCAGGGCCGCGCGTTTGGTATTCACGTGATCCTTGGTTCGCAAACCTTAGGCGGCGCGTACACAGTGGCGCGAACGACGCTCGGTCAGATGGTCATCCGCATTGCGCTGCAATGCAACGAAGCCGACGCGTATCTGATCATGGACGATAGCAATCCTGCGCCGCGCATGCTGACGCGTCCTGGGGAAGGCATTTACAATGACAGCGCCGGCGCAATCGAAGCGAACAGCCCGTTCCAGGCAGTATGGCTTTCGGATGAGGAACGAGACGGTTATCTGGATCGAGTCCGCGACCAAGCGGTTGAAAGCGGTAAACGTTTTCCAGCACCGCTCGTTTACGAAGGCGATGCGCCCGCGGATGTTCGCGACAATGTGGCGTTTGCCCAATTGTTGCAATCGCCACCGACGAAAAAGCCGGACCTTGCCCACATGTGGCTTGGTGCGCCCAACTCGATCAAAGGCCCAACCGAAGCCGTGTTTCGACGACAGAGCGGCAACAATCTTTTGATCGTCGGGCAACGAGAAGAAGCGGTGCTGAGCATTGTTGCGATCGGCATGATTTCTTTGGCGGCGCAGTTTCCGAAAGATGCGGCGCGCTTTTTGATTCTCGATAGTTCAGCGCCGGAGTCGAATCAGGCGGAGTTGGTCAATCGCGTAATTGCGGCGATTCCGCACGACGTGGCTCGACTGACGCCGCACGATATTGGGAGCACTCTTACGAAACTGGTCGTGGAGATGCGCAGTCGGGCAGAATCTGCGAATCCGGCTGACGCGGCATCGATGTTTGTTTTTATTCGGGACATCCAACGTTTCGGCAAATTGCGGTTTGAAGAGGATTTTTCATTCTCGAGCAGTGCGGAAACTGTTGCGGCGACTTCGGCGCTTCTCAATCAATTGATCAATGAAGGGCCGGCCGTTGGCATACATGTGATCGTGACGTGTGACACTTACAATAACGTGAATCGGTTCCTGAGCCGCAAAGCGCTGACGGAATTTGAAATGCGCGTGTTGTTCCAGATGAGCGCGAGCGATTCGGCGAGTCTGATTGATAATCCGAAGGCGGGCAGCCTCGGGTTGCATCGCGCGTTGTTCTACAACGAGCAAGAAGGGCAACTGGAGACGTTTCGTCCGTATGCGCTGCCGGCGGCGGAGTGGGTGGAAGGAATTAAAGCTAGTTTAGCTACTGATTGACGTCGGCCTAAAGAAGTTATTCGATCCCCAGCTTCTCTTTTAATTGCTCGAAGACTGGTT
>Ga0265327_10002466_pt1 | contig 19485 bp, 9 predicted proteins | sample 41621metaG_FD_202089 | JGI IMG/M metagenome (GOLD analysis project Ga0265327, IMG submission 202089) | Rhizosphere microbial communities from Carex aquatilis grown in University of Washington, Seatle, WA, United States - 4-16-21 metaG | ecosystem: Host-associated > Plants > Roots > Rhizosphere >...
ACATCCGATAGCACTTTTTACGCTGGAAAAGCACTGAAACAACCATCCGATAGCACTTTTTACGCTGGAAAAGCACTGAAACGACATCCGATAGCACTTTTTACGCTGGAAAAGCACTGAAACGACCATCCGATAGCACTTTTTACTGAAAAACAGGCATGAAATTACATCCGATAGGTAACTTAACGAGAAACAAGCGCTTTTAGAGTTGCTTAAAATAGTCAATATTCCAGTTTAAAACTAAGTATGTGAACATAATTTTTATGGTATTCGATTCAATAAACTATTTTACACCGCTTTGCGAATTGTCCATTATCCATTATCCATTATCCATTATCCATTATCCATTATCCATTTACTTATTTAATTCTTTTCAGGATTTTACAAGTTAATAAATTTAAACAACGTCTTACCGATAATGAAAAATCAAAATTTAAATACAAATCCTAACTCAACGCCAATATCCGAAAAAGTTGATTTTGTACTTTTGCCCGACAAACTATTAAATGTATTTGTATCGTTGCTAATAACATAATTACTTTGAACAGCATTGACAATTGAGCCAAGCGTATTGCGATAATTTACACCGAAACGAAATCCGGTTAAAGGAGTAATTGAATATTGAAAACCAACAGCAGCCGAAATTATTGTATATATTGGTTTTATTGTTACAGTCCCGTTTTGGCTGACTGCTGCATCATTTATGAAACCAGCCGGTTCGAAGTTTGCAATTTCGACATTGTATTGCGGATAATATCCTTTGTACGAAAATATTCCGGAGCCAGTATAAGTTTTGTTGACAGACATTGAGAATATCGCTCCGGCTTCGATATAAAATGCAAACTTTGGCGAAACGGGCAACTGCATTCCGACAGCAACCGGAATGTTGAGAAACGAATAACTTTGTTTTTCGACCAAATTATTTCCGTTGATGCGTTTTATATAAGAATCGTTGTCAGAGTCAACAGCCGCAGTAGAATCAGTGTATGTTGTCATATCAATCGTATTGTTTGCCATAATATATTCAATACCGGTTTTGATAATCAGGTTTTTTGTAATATGATAGCTCAAACTAAAACCCGCGCCATAAGATAAACTATTTTGATTTGTTGTATTGTCAATAGATTGCGCAAAAGTTGTTTGTCCGCCGGTAATATAAAAACAGGTTTCAAATTTCTTAGCGCCAATTACGCGAATAACTAAAGTTGTTGCTTTACCGTCGCCATAATTATTTTTTCCTTTGACGCTAAGTTTTACTATGCTTTGATTGTCGCCAAAATTAATTGAAATCGAATTTGTGGAACTATTTCCTTTTGCGTCGCCATCAATAGACCATTCATAACTTGTAGCATTGTTTATTTCAGGAATTGTATAAATTTGATTTTGTGCATTTATATTTACGGTTTTAGCACCGGAAATTATTCCGGCATCCAATGGCAAAGGTTTTTCGACATTAATAAATAAACTTGACGCTTTGCCTTTTCCTCCTTTATTTTTCCCCTGAACCGCAATTGTTCCACTTTTTGCTGCCGGACTTATTTTGAGCGCTATCTGATTGGTCGAACTTGTGCCCTCAAAACCGTCGGGCAAAGTCCAGATATAACTAATTGCACTTTGAATAGCGTCAATAGAAAAAATAACTGAAGAACCATTGTAAACAGTTGCATTGCCTGCAATTTTTCCGGCATCAGCCGGTAAAGGAACGTCCAACGAAACATTAAAAATCGCAGGTTTGCCTTCGCCTTTTTTATTTTTAGCTTTGACGGTTATGATACCCGATTCTGCATCATTTGTAACATCAACACGAATGGTGTTGGTTGTTGAAACTCCTTTGAAACCGGTTGGTAAAGTCCATTCGTACGTTTGGGCAAATTCAATTTCGGGAATCATGTACAAAATATTTTTTTCGTCGGGTTTGACCAATACTTTTCCTTGTATTGCGCCGGCATCGGCAGGAATTAAAACGCTGACGTTTATTTTTAGATTTGATTCGACACCAGCACCATTATCATTTTCTCCTTTCACGCTGATTGTTCCGTCTTCAGCTTCGGGCGTTATTTCGGCAATAATGCTGTTCGAAATGCTTTTGCCTTTGAAACCATTTGGCAATGTCCATAAATAAATATCAGCGCCATCAATTGCCGGAATGTCGTATTTAACAACTTCGCCGGTTTTAACTGTCGTTTTACCTTTTATTACGCCGGCTTTTGCAGGTAGCGTGGTTGACGGCAAGCTTATTTTTACTATTTTAAATTTCGCAAAGCTAAGGTCCGATTTATCAAATGTAATTTGAAATTCGAGCAACTGATTCATTTGATTGGGCGTTTTTTTCAGATAGACGCCCGACAATGTTTTCCTGCATCGAGCTTTGATGAAAAATTGATTTCCTGCAATCTTTATTGCTCGCCCGAATTTGATGGAATCTTTGTCTATTGTTGTTTGTAAACCACCCGATGTGTACCACAAATTCAAATACTCGGTATAAACATTAATGTCGAAATATTCGCCGGACTTTTTTTCGGGGTCTAAGTCGTTAAAAACCTGAACATTTTCGCTATTGAACAATTGAAGTAACGATTTGGTATAAACAAACCTGTCTTCGTCCGGTTCGCTAACATCGCCAATTAAATTTAAATACCGGCTATATTGAACTATTACATTCGAAGCGTTTTCTTTTACTTTTAACATTTCGAATTCCGACAATTCCTGCGAAAAAATCTTTGTTGTTATGATTGATAAAATTGCTAATAGAAAGATGTATTTCATGACTTTCTTGTTTATTCAATGATCAATTTTTCCGTCCACTGTTCTGTTCCTTCAATAAAACTTACATAATAAATTCCGGTCGGATAATTGTTTATGTTGACATTTTGTTCGAAAACGTATTCATTTTTAGCAAAAACATATTGTTGCAATTTGCTCCCCATCATATTATATAGCGAAATATAAATTTTTCCAACAAATTCGTTACCAATAAGAATATTAAATTTGCCTGTCGCTGGATTTGGATAAATGGTTTGTTGACCGGACTTTGTTCCGGAAACCGATAAATGCGTAGATTCGACCGAGCAACCGTTTTTGTCATTCGTAACTACATAATAATTTCCTTGTAATATGGTTGGCGAAATATAATATTGATTTGTTGCACCGCTAATGATTCCCGATTGATTGTACCATTGATAAGCAGTGTAAGCGCGGTTGATATTTTTACAAACTAAAATTCGGTTAAACTTTGGAATAATTTCAGGAATGTCAAGCACCGCAAGATTATTTACCGTTACATTAAATTGACTTGCTGTCGAAAAACAAGCTGAATTTTGGTCAACGGTTTTCAAATTAATTGTTCCGACACCTGATGTGTTCCATAAAACCTGAATTTCGTTTGTGTTTTGACCGGCATTGATTGTACCTCCACTAATCAACCAGTTGAAATTCAAATTTGCATGCGCGTCAGTTTTATAAAATGCCGGTTGATTTGTGCAAACAGTATTATCGCCCGAAATTATCGGAACATCGGGAGTTTTATTGACTATTACTGCTACTGAATTTGAAGTCCCATTGCCACAACCATTTTTTCCGTAAACTGTTATATTTCCCGATGCAGAATTTTGACCAAATGTTACGTCAATACTATTCGTCGAACTATTACCGGTTGTGCCTGTTGGTAAATTCCAAATAAACGATGATGCATTGTTAACCGGTGCAATTGAATAAGTTTCTTGTTGACCCGTACAAACTGATGTTGCTCCGGAAATTGTTCCGGCTTGCGCTGGTACACCATCAACAATTGTAATATTAATTGATTTTGCAGCGCTGTTACCACAATTATTCGAACTTTGAACGGATAGAATTCCTATTGCGCCGTTCGTTCCAAAAGTTACCTGTATGTTGTTTGTTGCGCTGCTTCCTGTCGCACCTTGTGGCAATGTCCAGATATATGAAGTCGCTCCAATAACCGGCGAAATTGAATAAGCAGTTGTTGTATTTATACAAGTTATCGAATCGCCTGCTATTGCGTCGGGTTTTGCCGGAATATTTTTAACTGTAATAGATGCTGCTCCTAAACCGGAGTTTGAGCAAGAATTGGCATCGGTAATTTTCGATATAGTATATTTCGAATTAACTGTCGGCGAAACACTGATTATTTTTGGTGAACTTGATATATTATTAATTGTAACCGGTGTTGTGCCGTCGGTGTAAGTTAAATTCCATGGAGCTGCACCTGTAAAACTAAAAGTCAAATTTACATTTTGACCATTGCAAATAGTTGCCTCACCAATAAGTGCGGAAGTCGGTAAAGGATTTGTTGTGATGAATAAAGTATCCGAAGTCGAACTAAAACAAGTCGAATTTATTCCGGCGACGCATAATTTTGCAATGCCGACAAAACTTTGATTCCAAGTGATTGTTGCTGTTTGCCCAGTAACCACTAACGAACCCGCGTTGACTGGTATTAATTTCCAATTGTAATATGTTGCATTGGTTGAAATTGTTGTTGAATACTGATCTGTTGAATTACTCATGCACCGAATAAGAAGTCCGGTTGGCAAAGTTGGTTTGCTTATGTTATAACATGGTGTTTGAAATTGTAAATCTACACCGGTTGTTGTGCCATACGAATTGATTGCTTTTACATGATAGTAATATATTGTATTTACTGCCAAACCGCTTATGTTTGAAGTTACCAAAGTATTTGCCGTACCGGTAACAATATTGGGCGATGCCGCTACACTTGTCCACGTTCCATAATTGCCTGCCTGTGTTCCGTACTCGAATGTAACGGTTGTTGACGTTCCGTTGGCAGAAACAGTACCCGAAAGTGTAGCCGAATTGATTTGTATATTCGTAGTCGATTGCGTATTGGCATCGGGCAGTTGTTTTATTAATGTAAAACTTTGTTCTGTTGACCATCCACTTGCAGCAAAACCATTATCTATGGTTTGTACACTATAATAATATGTTTTGCCTTGTATTAAATTATTCAAAATAAATTTTGTATTCTGACCTGCATTTCCCCAACCGCCAACCGTTCGTTTACCATTTGGCAGCGACATTGGCGAAACTACATCACCCAAACCGGATGCCGTTCCTGCGCGTACATTATAATACAATCCGTTTTGTGGTGTTTCTGCATCGGTGGCTTTGTTCCATGTGATTGTAATTGAAGACAGATTTTGTGTAGCGTTGAGATTTGTTGGCGCTGTTGGTGGCGTATTTGTTTTTGTTGAATTGTTTTTATAGATTTTTGAAGCGTTACAGGCTGAAAGCAAGAAATCTAAATTGCCGTCATTATAATAATCGCCCCAAGCAACTGCATAAGCTCCATACAATGAAATAGCGGTTTGCTCAGTAAAAGTTCCATCGCCATTGCTTTCGTAAATATTCGAAACAAGTTGAGCATACGAATCGGCATTTGATCCAGCAGTTATTATATCTAACCAACCATCGTTATTATAATCTCCCCAAGCAACTGAACCATATTCTATGCCGGTTAAAGCAATACCGGTTTGCTCAGTAAAAGTGCCATTACCATTGTTTTTATAAATTTTAGTTATTGGACCTTTGCCCGATGCCAAAATATCTAACCAACCATCATTATTATAATCACCCCAAGCTACCGAGCTGTTTTCGAAACTTGAAAATGATGCTTTGCTTTGTTCGGTAAATGTTCCGTCTCCATTATTTTTATATAACTTCGAAACAGCGCCACCTCCTGTAAGTCTTCCTGTTAAAAAAATATCTAAATAGCCATCATTGTTATAATCGCCCCAAGCAACCGAAGAATTATCAACGCCGGTCAGTGAAATATTTGTTTGTTCGGTAAATGTTCCATTGCCATTATTTTTATAAATTTTGGAGACACAGTTATTATTTGGATAATTACCTGTTGCACCTGCTATTAAAATATCTAACCAACCGTCATTGTTATAATCGCCCCACGACACAGAACCATCTTGAATTCCTGTTAATAAAATTCCGGTTTGTTCGGTGAATGTACCATCACCGTTGTTTTTATAAATTTTTGAAACGTGGTTGTTACAATTATAATCTGTACAACCTGTTATTAAAATATCTAAATAACCATCATTGTTGTAATCGCCCCATACTGCAGAACCGTGTGTAACACCTGTCAAAGAAATGTTTGTTAGTTGAGTAAAAGTGCCATCGCCATTGTTTTTAAAGATATATGATACAGGATTATTATTTACATCTGTCCCAGTTGTTAAAATATCGAGAAAACCATCGTTGTTGTAATCTCCCCAAGCCATAGAGCCAATGCAATTAACGGTAGTTAAAATAGGATTTTGTGCTGTAAACATTGGTAGTGTTGTAAAAGTAAAATCGTCGCTGTAATAAGTTGCTGATGCGTTTATGGCTTTTATATGATAATGATAGGTTGTATTTTTTGTCAATCCAGTTATATTTCCAATGATGTGGACGCTCGATGTGCCGTTGAATGTAGTTGGCGTTGCAATTACCGAGCTGCCATAAGATGTTGTTAAACCATATTCAATCGCAATGCTTGTTGAAACATTATTCGGCGTAATATCAAACTGAATTTGTGCTGAATTAATTGTAATACTATCAACTGTGGGTTTTTGAATGATGATATTATAATTTAAAAATGGATTGTAATTTACTTTGACAACTCCGGGTGCATCATAATAATCGTAAATATGTAAAGCGATTGTCGAACTTGTGGTTGTATTCCAAAAATTATTGGTCGCATCAATGATATTTGTTGCCTGCATTGTGGCGCGGACGTCGTAATATTTGGTTGTATTGATTGTTTTATAATTACCATAAATATTATTGAAGTTGATAGTCGGAAGTGCCGATGTGTTTATTCCGTCGAAACCATTATTTAAAATGTTGTTATACCGGATGATTGAACCAGATGGGTCTATAATTCCATTTTGTAAATTTGTATCAATCTGATTGTATTCTATCGAATCAACTCCCGAACAATAAACGCCACTAAGCAAATTATTTGTTATAATATTTTGACGTATTGTAACACCATTTGCTGTGATTCCGTTTCCATTGTTTGCGTTGATAATATTATTTTCGATTATGTTGTTTGACGTATTGATGCCATCACCTAAATTATAGTTTATAGAATTATCATGGATGTATAAATTTCCTCCACTGATACCCTTGCCAAAATTTGCAATGATGCTATTTCCTGAAATTTCACAACTTCCTGCATCTATTCCATCGCCTGAATTTTGATTAATCGTGCAATTTGTAATAGTGGCATTGTTGTCATGGATTCCGTTTGCGTTTTTATACACAGTAGTATTTGCAATGGTTTTGCTGCCATTGTCGTCAAAATATATTCCCCAACCGGCATTATTCGAAATGATGTTTGCGTTCATACTAATTGCTGCCGCCGATCCACCATTGCCTATCGAAACCGCTGCGCCATTGTTATTGGAAATGTTACAATAATTTATATTTCCATTTGTACCATTGCCCGACATGCCAACACTGGAATTATTAATGATGCTTGTGCTGTCAAACTCAATTGTCATTCCGTTCAAACTCATACCGACACTATTGTTCGAAATAAGTCCATGTTTTAAAGTTAAAGTTCCATTTTCGGCGACGATTTCGTTGTTCGAGTTTTGAAGTTTGAAATACGACATTTTTCCTTGACTTCCTGTTCTAAAATATATTTTATCAAAATTACTATTACCAACATTTGTAAAGACAATGCTGTCGCCTAAAATTCCGTTTGCTTTAAGCGTTCCGTCAACAAGAATTTCGACTGACGAATCAGCTAAAATAGTTACTCCATGTTGAATAGTCAACGTTTTATTTTGGTCAATAGATAGAAAACAATCTTTGCTGATATAATATGGACTGTTTGCTTTGGTAAGTGTGGAATCGGTAGTAATAACGCCACAAAGATTTGTAACCGATGTTCCGTGTACAACTACTTTCATTAACGGGTGATTTCCAAAGAGCAACAATGTATCAGCATAAAAACCATTTTTTGTTGAATTAAAAGTAACAGGCAAAAAGGCTGTTTTCATGGGCAATATTAACAAAGTATCTTTGCCGGTTTGAAAATTGGTTAAATTTTTATGCGTGATATTTGTTATATGTAAAGTATCAGTTAATTGATTTAAAATTGTTGCACTGATAGTTTCGTTCGTGAATTTTTGATTTGCACCAAAGTTTATATTTTTTGTGAAAGTAATATTAGAAAATGTTTTAATTTCTAAATTAGAAAGTGCGCGATTGTAAATTTCAATATCGTCAATATAACCCGTCGCATAAAAGGGCCAGCCAATGCTTGGATACCAACAACCAATTGTAGTAAAACCGGAACCGGTATCAAGATTTACATTTGCACTTGAATATAAATTTCCGTTGATAAAAATAGAAACTGTTGTTCCATCATAACTAACAGCAATATTATACCATTTATTTATTGATAATGTTTGGCTGCCGGTAAAAGCGCTGCCATAATAGTCAAAACGGATAGCATAAGTAGAATCATTGTCAGAATAAACAAAGATAGTAAAAGTCTGATTCTGGTTTCTTGAACCATAGTTGAAAAGACACCATTCGCTATAAGCATCATTTTGCGGTGTTGGTGTTGATGATGTATTGTACCAAAAAGAAACTGTTCGGGGTTGGTTTCCTGATGGTAAATTATTTGAACCAAGCTGTGTATAAGAATTACTATTAAAAGAATAGGCTTTATTTGCATTTCCAAACCTATCTGATGTGAAAGTTCCTCCGTAAATTGTTCCGTTAAATCCATTTCCACTCGTATCATTTGCATTTCCATTTAGTGGATAATCTGCAATTAATCCATCCGTGGGAACTGCCAACAATATTGAATAAACCATTTGAGAAAACGAACTACTTTGCCCTGCATTATCCACTGCCTTAATCCAATAATAATATGCTTTGCTGTAATCGGGCGAATTGTCAATAAAAATGGATAATGGATAATTGATAATGGATAATTGTGTGGCGGTTAATGTGTCATTGGTTAAGCTGCGGTAAACGTTGTAATGGTTTATGTCGCTTTCGGGGTTGGCAGTCCACGTAATTTGCAGTTTGTTCTGGTAAGCAGAAAGTTTGATGTTTAATGGTGATGATGGTGGCGGTGAAACAGGAAGTTTTAAATTGCTATGTTCGTTAATATTTGTAATTAAAGAAGTTTTGCTTTTAAGCGTTACACTCATTAAAAGCGTCAATGCAAATAAAATAAAAGTTTTCATAATTTGCAATTCACAATTCGTAGTTATTTAGACGTTGTTTAAATTTATTAACAAAACATAATATATATCAACCAAATAATTCAGCAATATGAAAAATTATTCGACAAATCTAACCGATAACTATTGGAAAAGTATGAAAAAATTATTTGATTACAAAAGAAAAAGTGAAAATTCTTTGAGATTAATTGTTATTGCTCTGTTATTATATTACTAAAACTGATGTTCAGTGGCAATTACTACCAAAGGATTTTCCACAATGGCAATTAGTTTATTACTATTTTCGAAAAAAGACAGGAGAAGGCAAAAAACAGATTTTGTTAAACGGGGACATATCAAAACTGAAAATGGAAATGCCGGCTGTGGAATTTATTTTATACAGATGAAAAATAAAAACCAAAGTATCACACAAAAAATAATTGTCAATTAATGCAATTTAGATAAATGGACAATTGACCTTTGATTTAATATTTTGGCGCAGCCGGTCGCTCTTTGCCCGACGAAATATTACTGTAGCTACTTGAACCGGACATTGCCAGCAGTTCTGCAACAATCGAATTTACAGCATCTTTATTGTTGATTGTAACTGATGTGGCGTCACAAGTTTTACTGCTATTATACGAACTGTACATACATTGCCCGCCGCTTTTGCATTTGAAAGTTACGTAAGAACTGGAACCTGATATGTCTGGCGCAACATTAACATCGTCTAATTTAAGACTAATCGTGCCGTCGCCGTCAGCGCAGATAAAAGTAATTTTATTCGAATTCGGATCGTAAGTAAAATGACGTTTGTAGGGATCGTATAGATTTGTATAGTAGTTTATTTTATCGAGGTGCGTTTGATAACCGGATGAAATATTACTGTAGCTACTTGTACCTGAACTTAGTCCGCGTAATTCGTCGGCAATGGCATCCGCAATGCTTTTGCTGGTTATGGTTATCGATGTAATATCGGTATTACCGCTATATGTACTTTCTATACATTTGCCCGATTTGCATGTCCATGTAACATAATAGTTGCTGCCAGTAGTAGAAGGAGTTACTGAAATATTTACATCTTTTAAATATATTTTGATAGTTATGCCGCCATCACCGGTAACAAATGTTATACGATTCAAACTGGCGTCATACGTAAAATGGCGCTTGTATGGATCGTAGGTACTTGTGTAACTGTTTATTTTATCAATACGCGATTGCGAGCTTTGCGAATAAGCCAAAATGGAGATAGTTGAAAAAACAACTATCAGAGTTAAAATTTTTTTCATAATATTCAAGTTTTATGTTTGGAAAAAAATTGATTAATACAAATGTAAAAAAAATTAAACGAATTTATACTAAAACGTAGTCTTAAAGTTTATATGTTTTTGATAAACCGAATTTTTTTTTTATGCCGTTTGTTTTGTCCGATTATGAACAATTGATGTCTGAATGTCGTACACTTTTTGCATTGAAAATGTCAAATTAAAATTTAAAATTGTTGCAATTCAATTTCTTAATCTATTTGGTATTTTTATTGATTATAAAAATAAAAAAAACTGAACATGCTACAAAACTATTTCAAAATTGCGCTCCGGAATTTAATGCAACACAAATTCTATTCTTTTATAAACATTGTTGGTTTATCGTTTGGTATGACGTGTTTTATCCTCATTTTTCTTTGGGTTGTTGACGAAATTAATTTCGACAAACATTTTAAAAATTACGACAATCTTTATCAGGTTTACGAATACCAACATTATGCCGGCGGCGATTATTTATATACCAACGCCACGCCAGCCGCATTGGCTGCCGAGTTGCGCGAAAAATTTCCTGAGTTAAAAAAAGCTTGTCATTTCCAGAATGTCTGGTCAGAACTTGTTTTCAAGTACGATAATAAATTGTTTAACGAAAACAATGCATTGGTTGCCGATTCGCTTTTCTTGGAAATGTTTACTATACCGTTGATAAAAGGCGATTCCAAAACAGCCTTAAACGATTTGAATTCGATTGTGATTTCGGAGAAAATGGCAAATAAATATTTTGGAAACGACGAAGCCCTTGGCAAAGTAATCCGCGTCAATAATATGTATGAATTGACTGTTACCGGCGTTATGAAAGACATTCCGAAAAATAGTACGTTTTGGTTTAATTGCATCATCCCTTTTAATTGGGTGAAAGATTTTTGGCATACTGATATTACGCAGTGGGGAAATAATTCCTACAACACTTTTATACAACTCGATAGCAAAGTTAATACAGGCGATTTAGCAAAAAAAATTTTCAATGTCATTAACGACCATTTTAAAGGTTCAACTTCTAAAACCGATGTGCATTTACGGTCATTGAGCAAAGTACATTTATACGCACTCGATCCGCGTGGAATGAGTTCTATTGTTGGCGTCGAGTTGGTTGGATTTATTGCTTTGTTTGTTTTGATTATTGCGTGCATCAATTTTATGAATCTTGCAACAGCGCGCTCTGCCAATCGTGCAAAAGAAGTCGGTTTGCGCAAAGTTGTGGGCGCTCAACGAAGGCAATTAATCAGCCAGTTTTTGGGCGAATCGGTTTTATTGTCTTTTATATCATTGATATTTGCCGTAATTATGGTCGAATTGTTATTGCCGGTTTTTAATCAATTGACTGATAAAAGTATTGTTTTCGAATACACCAATTTAACTTTTATTTTGACTTTAATAGCCATCGCATTTGTTACCGGATTGATTTCTGGAAGTTATCCGAGTTTATTTTTATCGGCATTTAATCCGGTTTTGGTCTTGAAAGGCAAATTAAAAACCGGCTCTAAAGGTTCGATGTTCCGTAGAGTTCTGGTAATTGTACAATTTTCATTATCCATCATGTTGGTTATTTGCACCATTATGGTAACAAAGCAAGTTGATTATATTCAAAACAGAAAATTAGGTTATGACAAAAATAATCTCATAACCGTTGCTATGCAGGGCGACATTAATAAGAAATATCAATTGATTAAACAAGAATTTAGCAATATACCGGGCGTTTCGAAAGTATCGGGAAACGGCGGCGGAATGCCTGTCAGTATTGGTAATTCGACAAGCAGCGTTAGTTGGCCCGGTCGCGATACAACCGAAAATATTTTGTGGAGTTTTTGCAATGTTGATGACAATTTGTTTGACACGTATGGCATGAAATTAATTGACGGTCGGACGTTCCAAAAAGAAAATCTTACCGACACAGCTAATATTGTGTTAAACGAAGAAGCCGCAAAAATGATGAACAAAAAAGAAGTCGTCGGCGAACCAATAACTATTTGGGGCGTCAAAGGAACTGTCATTGGCGTGGTGAGTAATTTTCATTTCGAACATTTGTCTCAAAAAATAGGACCATTGTTTTTTTATTATAACCCTAAAAGTTTTGGAACATTGGCAATAAAAATAGAATCGCCAAATTTAAGCGCAACCATTAAAGATATACAGGCTAAATGGAAAACCATGTTTCCCGAATTTCCTTTTGAATACAGGTTTGTCGATGATTATTTTAATAACATGTACCGCGCCGAACAACGTATGCAAAAAATATTTATTTATTTTTCGATTCTGGCAATTTTAATTTCTTGTTTGGGTTTATTTGGATTGGCGTCGTTTATGGCAGAGCAACAAAGTAAGTCGATGGTAATACGCAAAATTCATGGCGCGTCGGTTAACGGTATAATTATGTTGATGTCAAAAGAATTTGCCAGATGGGTAATTATCGCATGTGTCATTGCATTTCCTCTTTCGTACTGGATTATACGAATTATTTACCAGAATTATGCTTACCGCGCTGAAGTTTCGGCATGGCTATTTATTGCTGCCGGAATTGGTGCATTAGCGATTGCATTAGCAACTGTCAGTTATCAATCTTACAAAACAGCGCGACAAAATCCGGCTGATGTGTTGAAGTACGAATAAGTTTTTTGAAAATTTATTTTTTTATTTCACAAACACTTATCAAAGATAAAAAGATAATTTTACAAAAACACAATCGAAAGCCGGTTTCTTTTTTGTAGTTTTGTTACATTAAAAAAACATTAAAAATAAGTTCTATGCCGTATGCTTCCGACAGAGTTAAAATATTTTCAGGTTCAGCCTCGCGCGATTTAGCCGAAACTATTGCCAAACATTATGGTTCCGATCTTGGAAAATCCAAAACAATACATTTTGCCGATGGCGAATTTTCTCCGGCGTATGAGGAAACAGTTCGTGGCGCTTATGTTTTAATCGTTCAATCAACATTTCCGCCAACCGAAAATCTGATGGAATTGTTATTATTGATAGACGCAGCACGCCGTGCTTCGGCAGATCAGGTGGTGGCTGTCATTCCGTATTTTGGTTTTGCCCGACAAGATCGCAAAGACCGACCGCGTGTTTCTATTGCATCAAAATTAGTTGCAAATTTATTAATGGCTGCTGGTGTTTCGCGCATTATGACCATGGATTTACATGCCGATCAGATTCAGGGTTTTTTTGACATTCCGGTTGACCATCTTTACGCATCTTCGATTTTTATTCCGTATATTAAAAAACTGAATCTCGAAAACCTTGTAATCGCCGCGCCAGACACCGGTGGCTCGAAAAGAGCAAATGCTTATTCGAAATATTTAAACTGCGAACTTGCTATTTGTCATAAGTTTAGAAAACGCCATAATGTAGTTGAAAAAATTACAGTTATTGGCGACGTAAAAGATAAAAATGTTGTTTTGGTTGACGATATTATTGATACTGCCGGTTCTATTTCTATGGCAGCCAATATTATGATGGAACAAGGCGCACGCAGCGTCCGCGTTTTTGCAACGCACGCAGTTTTGTCGCAAAAAGCTTATGAAAATATTCAGCAGTCTGCACTTGCTGAAGCTGTTGTTACTGATACAATTCCATTACGAAAATTTAGCGAAAAAATTAAAGTGCTTAGTTGCGCAGAATTATTCGCAAATGTTATCAAAAAAGTTTATAAACACGAATCCATCAGCTCCGAATTTATTTTTTAGAAGTCGAACGTTTTTAAAACGTCTGACTTTTTCCATTAAATACATGATAAACAAAATTAAAACCTTTTACAATTCGGAACAATTTCAAGGATGGAACAAAAAGCGCAAATATTTCGAAGGCTGGTATTACAAAGTTATTAATGCTGACGAAACTAAAGCCTTTGCTTTTATTCCCGGCGTCGCAATGGACGAAGCCGGAAACAAACAATCTTTTATTCAGGTTTTAGATGGCAAAAAACAAACTGCAGTTTATCATAAATTCGATTTTAAACAATTTTTAACGCAAAGGGGCGATTTTAAAATATCCATTCAGCAAAACCAATTTACAAAAGATTCTGTCATTCTAAACTTGCCCGACATCAAAGGAAGTTTGCAATTTACAAATTTAGTTCCGTGGACCAAAAGTTTGTTTTCGCCCGGCATTATGGGACCATTTTCTTATGTTCCGTTTATGGAATGTTATCATGGTATTGTCAGTTTAGATCATAGCATCAAAGGTCAACTCGAAATTGATGGCGAAACGGTTGATTTTACTGGCGGACGCGGTTATACCGAAAAAGATTGGGGACAATCTTTCCCAAGCGCATATACTTGGATGCAATCAAATCATTTTAGTTCACAAGGAATTTCGGTCAAAGCATCCGTAGCAAAAATTCCGTGGATTGGAAGTTCGTTTGTCGGATTTATTGCAGGCGTCTGGATTTATGATCGCCTTATTCAATTTACTACTTATAATAAATCGGTTCTACGAAAATCGAAAATTGACGCCACTAAAGTTGAATTGATCATTGAAAATAAAAATTATCGCATAGAGATTTTAGCAAGACGAAATAAATCGACAACACTTGCATCGCCAATACTTGGATTGATGGACGGACGAATCGAAGAAAGCATGACAACGATGCTTGAAGTTGTTGTTACCGATATGAAAACGCAACAATCAATTTTTAATGATACCGGACGCAATGCAGGGTTGGAAGTTGCCGGCAATATTCAGGATATAATTATTTAAGAAAATTTAGTATTCAGTATTCAGTATTCAGTTTTCTGTTTTTTTTTCTAATTTTGCAGCTATGGAAACCGAAGTTAAAAATACAGAATTATCAGAAGTCGAACCAGATTATACCGAACAAGTTAGCGTTTATGGTGCACGAGTTCATAATCTCAAAAATATCGACATTGACATACCACGCAACAAACTAACTGTCATTACCGGGCTGAGTGGCAGCGGTAAATCGTCGCTGGCATTCGATACAATTTACGCCGAAGGTCAACGTCGTTATATCGAAACATTCTCAGCTTATGCGCGCCAATTTTTGGGCGGACTCGAAAGACCGGACGTTGACAAAATTACCGGATTAAGTCCTGTAATTGCGATCGAACAAAAAACCACCAACCGCAATCCACGTTCAACAGTCGGAACAGTTACAGAAATTTATGACTTTTTGCGTTTGTTGTATGCACGGGTAGGAGAGGCTTTCTCGTATTTGTCGGGCGAACGCATGGTTAAATATACCGACGAACAAATTATTCACCTGATTCTCGAAAAATTTTCGGGCAAAAAGATTTACATTCTTGCTCCAATTGTCAAAAGCCGCAAAGGTCATTACAAAGAATTGTTTGAACAGATTCGCAAAAAAGGCTTTCTTTATGTGCGTGTTGACGGCGAAGTGAAAGAAATAAAACACGGTTTAAAAGTTGACCGTTACAAAACGCATAACATCGAAATTGTTATCGATAAAACCGTTGTACCAATTGTTGAACATCAAGGAAATTTATTTGACGACATTCTTGCAAAAGCCGTCGCCGAAAATCAAAACCTGAGCGACGAAATAAAAAGGTTAAAAGCGTCGGTACAAACAGCAATGAAACACGGCAAAGGAATAATATCAATACTTGACAAAGAAACCAATGATGTGCGTTACTTCAGTCGCCAGTTGATGTGTCCTGTAACCGGAATTTCGTATGACGAGCCTGCGCCAAATAATTTTTCGTTCAATTCGCCCGAAGGAGCTTGTCCGCGCTGCAACGGTTTGGGCGTCATCAGTCAGGTTGACAAAAGCAAAGTCTTCCCCGATACAAGTTTGACCATTTATCAAGGTGGAATTGCACCGATTGGCAAACACAGCAACACACTTATCTTTTGGCAAATCGAAGCAATTCTTAAAAAACATGACATTTCTATCAAGACACCAATCAAAGATATTCCAGACGAGATACTCGAGCTTATTTTATTTGGTTCGGACGAAGTATTGAAGTTGGATAATACACCGCTTGGTTCGTTCTCTAATTATTTTCTCAATTTCAATGGCGTGCTGCATTACATCAACGAAAAAAACAATGAAAATTCTTCAGAAAAAGTAAATAACTGGACAGAACAATTTATCAAAACCATTCAATGCCCCGAATGTCATGGCGGGCGTCTGAAAAAAGAATCTTTACACTTTAAAATTGGTGGCAAAAACATTTCAGAACTTTCGGGCATGGGCATCGACCATTTGCAGGAATGGCTTCTAAACGTTGACGATAAACTGAGCAACAAACAAAAAACAATTGCCAAAGAAATCAACAAAGAAATTGTTGGTCGTTTAGGTTTTTTAATTGATGTTGGATTAACGTATTTAACGTTGAATCGTCCTGCGCAAACATTGTCTGGTGGCGAAAGTCAGCGCATTCGTCTTGCAACACAAATTGGTTCGCAATTAGTTAATGTCTTATATATTTTAGACGAGCCAAGTATTGGTTTGCATCAACGCGACAATCATAGATTAATTCAATCATTACAAAAATTGCGCGACAACAACAATTCAATTATTGTTGTGGAGCACGACAAAGACATGATTCTTTCGGCTGATTATGTTGTTGACCTTGGTCCGATGGCTGGCAAACACGGCGGCGAGATTGTTGCGAAAGGAACGCCGGCTGAAATTTTAAAATCGGACACACTCACGGCGCATTATCTGAACAAACAAAAAGAAATTGAAATTCCTAAAATCAGACGTGCGGGTAATGGTTTGCATTTGATTATCAAAGGAACAAAAGGCAATAATCTGAAAAATATTACTGTTGATTTTCCTTTGGGTAAACTCATTTGCATAACCGGCGTTTCGGGAAGTGGCAAAACTACTTTGATTAATGACACGTTGTATCCTATTTTGAGTCAGAAGTTTTACCGTTCGTTAACCGATCCGCTCGATTACGACAGTATCGAAGGTTTGGAACATATTGACAAAGTTATTGACGTTGACCAATCACCAATCGGGCGGACGCCGCGCTCAAATCCTGCTACTTATACCGAAGTTTTTACAGACATAAGAAAGTTATTCGAGAAATTACCTGAATCACAAATCAGAGGATATAAACTCGGAAGATTCTCTTTCAACGTAAAAGGCGGACGTTGCGAAACGTGTCGTGGCGCAGGCGTTAAAACAATTGAAATGAATTTGTTGCCCGATGTGTATGTAGAATGTGAAGAATGTAACGGCCGTCGATATAACCGCGAAACACTCGAAGTACGTTATCGTGGCAAATCAGTCAGCGACATTCTCGATATGACCATTGATCAGGCAGTTGAGTTTTTTGAAAACATTCCGCACATTCAACATAAAATAAAAGTGCTACATGAAGTCGGTCTTGGTTACATTACGCTTGGGCAACCATCAACAACTTTGTCGGGTGGCGAATCGCAGCGCGTAAAACTTGCTACCGAATTATCGAAACGCAGCACCGGCAAAACTTTGTATATTCTTGACGAACCTACAACCGGTTTGCATTTCGAAGACATCCGCGTTTTGTTAGACGTTTTGAATAAATTGGTGGACAAAGGAAATACAATCATAGTTATTGAACATAATCTGGACGTTATAAAAGTTGCCGACCATATTATTGACCTTGGTCCCGAAGGCGGCGAAGGTGGTGGACAAATTCTTTGCACCGGTACGCCCGAAGAAATTATTAAAAAAAAGAGCAGCCACACTGCGCATTATTTGAAATTGGAAATGAAATAAAAAAAGTTAGCGTTTATTCTAGTCGTTTAGAAAAACCGAAAAATGTGAAGATTACTTTGTGAGAAATGCTAAATAAAATTGATTTACTAAATGTAAAAAATATATTTGGAAAATATCTGATTACGAACTACAAACGATGTAGTTATACTTAACTTTTGAAATCAAAAAAAATAATGATTAGACGAATAATATTTGTAATTTTGATGTTTGGAGTCTTACAGTCAATTTTTGCTCAAACAAAAAAGATAAACGAAATTTCAATATATAATTCATTGCTTGGTGATTTATATTCAATAGGATCTTGTCAAAATGTTATTCAGCCGCCTTATTTTGCATGTTCTGAATATATTACTAGAAATGATTCATTTTTTTGTGGTTGCAAATCAATTCCTAATAAGTATAAATTTTATTGTCAAGATTGTATCAATAAAGAAGATTTGATAAATTATCAATTAATATTGTATTTTGATGATACACTTAGAACTATGGAATTTTCAGAAAATAAGGAATATCTGTTGAAAAAATTAGATGAAAATTCCGAGTTTAAATCTTTGATTAAAAATGGTATAAAAATATTTAAAAGACATTTTTCAACTGATAGTTTACAACAAAATAAATTGAAAATTATTTATTCAGTTGTAAATGAGAAAAAAGAAATCGAATTTAGGAAGCACATATTAGATTCTATTTATAATCCTAAAATTCAAATTATTGCTCATAAACCATTCGTGCATAAATTTGGAAAGGTTGAAAATAAATGTATTCTAGGATATATAAGTTTATCAAGAATTTGTTTCAATGATAGTTTTGATCTTGGAATTTTTACATATACATATTTTGGTGGATATGATTGTGGTCATTAAACTTATGTTTTGATAAAATTAGAAAATGAAATCTGGCAAATTAAAAAAAAGATAAGATATATATGGTATTAAAAAATTCATTTATAGTTGAATTTATTCTGGAATAAAATGATATGAAGAATACTGCAAAGTTTATAGTTTACGACCGAAAAATTGAGTTTGCCCTTTGCATTTTTGCCAGCGCACAAAACCTTACGCACGAAAAAATGCAAAGCGCAAACGGATTGAATTTTTTGATTCGGTCGCAAACATTAAACTTCTCGTAGGCACATTCTCGGTGCCATTTTGCGGATTAAAATAATGTTGTAAATTTGTGAATGAATAAATGAAACGATAATGAAAGATGACAAAAACGCTAACATAAAATTGCAGTCCAGTTGCGCATTTTTCCC
>Ga0265327_10002467_pt1 | contig 19467 bp, 19 predicted proteins | sample 41621metaG_FD_202089 | JGI IMG/M metagenome (GOLD analysis project Ga0265327, IMG submission 202089) | Rhizosphere microbial communities from Carex aquatilis grown in University of Washington, Seatle, WA, United States - 4-16-21 metaG | ecosystem: Host-associated > Plants > Roots > Rhizosphere...
CGCCATCCGCACCCGCTACACCTGCCGGGGAAAAAACTACCTCGCCTTGCTTCATTTGGCCTGCGCCCTGATCCTCAGCCGACGAATCGAGGCCGCCTAAGCAGGTTATGTGCCGGATGTCCTCTAAACTTAATGGCAGTGAAGCGGAGCTTGGGAACCAGCGCAATGTCATTCCAAGCGCACACCCAGCTTGCCCGGCTGGGCGGTCAGGGTGATTTCCTTGCCGGTCCGCAGGATCGTCAAGGGGATGGCGGGGGTTTTGGTTAGGCTGGTCAACTCGACGAGTCGGGCATTGCGGGTGATCTTTTCGCCGGCATAGCGGGTAATCACATCGCCCGGCTGCAAGCCCAAACCCTCGGCTTGGCTGCCGGGCACCACGCCCGCCACCCGCACTTGCGCCCAACCGGCCCGCATAGCCGCCCATGCATCGGCGGTGTAACCGGCTTCCGGGCCTAGGGAGTCTAGGCGCTGGGCGATGGCTGGCGGTTTTCCTCTCGTTCCCAAGCTCCGCTTGGGAATGCGGCTTGGGAAGCTCTGCTTCCCGATGGCTAGGCAAGCAGAGCTTGCCGGGCCGGGTTCCCAAGCGGAGCTTGGGAACCAGCGCGACAGTCATTCCAAGCGCACACCCAGCTTGCCCGGCTGGGCGGTCAGGGTGGTTTCCTTACCGGCCCGCAGGATCGTCAAGGGGATGGCGGGGGTTTTGGTTAGTCCGGTCAACTCGACGAGCCGGGCGTTGCTGGTGATCTTTTCGCCGGCGTAGCGGGTAATCACATCGCCCGGCTGCAAGCCCAAACCCTCGGCTTGGCTGCCGGGCACCACGCCCGCCACCCGCACTTGCGCCCAACCGACCCGCACAGCCGCCCATGCCTCGGCGGTGTAACCGGCTTCGGGGCCCAGGGAGTCTAGGCGCTGGGCGATGGCTGGGGGTTTTAGCTTTTGGGCGGCGAGGAGGGCTTGATAGTTGGCGTAAATCGTCCGCAATGTGTAGGCCGGAATAAGCCCGCCCGCATCGTGCTTGGATGTTACGCCTGAGTCCGATGGCGGGCGTTTCCGGCAATTCCGAGGGTGCGCCGGAAACGCCGCTTCTCGCTCACGCTCGAACCGGCTTATTCCGGCCTACCGAGCGGCTTGATTCCAACCTGCCCGCATAGCCGCCCATATGCCTCGGCGGTGTAACCGGCTTCCGGGCCTAGGGAGTCCAGGCGCTGGGCGATGGCTTGCGGTTTTAGCTTTTGGGCGGTGAGGAGGGCTAGGTAGTTGCCGAGAAACTTCAGCAGCTTGGGATCCTCTTGACCGGCGGCGCGGCTGAATTTCATGAGGATCAGCACGGCCCGGCGTTCCAGTGGCTCCGCCTCTGCCAGTCGGTTGGTATCCTGCAACAACTGGGCGAGATTATTGAGGTTGGTAGCGACACTGGGATGCTCCGGCCCGAAGCTTTTCTCGTCTATCGCCAGCGCCCGACGCATCAGAGGCTCCGCCTCAGTTAGCCGGTTTGTGGCATGCATCAACGTGGCAAGGTTGCTGAGGGCGACGGCAACATTTGGATGTTCCGGCCCTAAACTTTTCTCATCTATCGCCAAAGCCCGGCGCATCAGCGGCTCCGCCTCCGCCAATCGGTTGGTGTCCTGCAACAACTGGGCGAGGTTAATGAGGTCGCGGGCGATAACGGAATGCTCAGAACCAAAACTTTTCTCGTCTATCGCTAAGGCCCGCCGCATCAGAGATTCCGCCTCCGCCAATCGGTTGGTGTGCTGTAACAACAGGGCGAGATTATTGAGGTTGGTAGCGACATTGGGATGCTCCACCCCGTAAGTTTTCTCGTTGATAGCTAAAGCCCTGCGCATCAACGGTTCAGCCTCATCCAATCGGTTTGTTATATACATTAACCTAGCGAGGATGGTGAGGCTGAAAGCGATATCTGGATGATCCGGCCCGTAGCTTTTCTCGTCTATTGCCAAAGCCCGGCGCATCAGTGGCTCCGCCTCAGATGGTCGATTGGTATCTTGCAACAATAGGCCAAGGCTGCTAAGAGTTTTAGCGACAGACGGATGTTCCTGTCCAAGTGTATCTTCCTCGATTTGCAATGCCCGCTTTAGAAGTGGTTCAGCCTTCGCTAAACGGTTGGTATCCATCAATAAATGGGCAAGGTTGTTAAGTAAACGGGCAACTGTTGGATTTTCTAGGGCGAAGTTCATTTGATAGATCGCCAGAGCTTGTCTATAAAACCGCTCTGCTTCGATCCAGTTCTCCTGATCTTTATATGCTACGGCCAAGGAATGCATGGCATTGGCCCGGTCTGCGTCTTTCTCCGCCAAGGCCACAGCAGCTTGTAAATGAGGTTGGGCCTCTGCGTATTGGGCAGTCTCGATTAGAAGATTTCCTAAACGCCAGCGCGTCTCCCACCAATGCGGCGCAAGCTCCGCCGCCTCCCGCAACGCCGCCAAGGCCGGTTCCCATTCATAGCGGGTTTGCCGCAGTTCGGCTTCTAGAAACAAAGCCTGCGCATCCTGCCGCAGTTTTTCTTCCGCCGCCTCGGCCCCGGCTTTGTCGCGGGCGGCGCGGGCTTGGCGTTCGGCTTTGTGGCTGCTCAGATAGCCCAAGGCGGCGTCGGTGCCTTCCGTTTGCAGGATGCGCGAGGCTTCGGCGAAGAGGAGGTCGGGCTTTCCGGCCAGTCCTTGCTCGATGGTGGTAATCACATCGTCCACCTTGGCTAGCGCCGTGTCGCGCTGTTTCTCCAGTTCGCGCAGGGCGTCCCAGTGCTGGCCGGCCTGGATAGCTTGCGCCTTGTCGCGTTGGAAGCGTTCTTCGATTTCAGTGCGCAAACGGGCGGCGACGGTTTTGGCGTCGAAGCTTTGGACGACGGCGGCGGCGGTTTGCTGTGGGTTCTGTTGGGTCTGATAGATGAGGTAAACCCCGCCGCCCAGCACCAGCGCGGCAAAGCCGATCAGGCCATAGCGCCAGCGCCGATTGAATTGCCACAGCCCCGGAAAGCCGCCAATCAGGTCGCGGAGGTCATGCAGCAAGCCGGTGTGGGCGGCTTGGGTCACGCGGATCGCGTCCAGCCGCTGGCCCATGTCGTCGAAGCGGGCGTCCAGATAGGTTTTCAGTTCGGCGAAGCCGGCGGCGAGGCTGGCCCGGAAATCGTCCAAGGCCGGCGCGGGCAGCCGCGCCAGCGCGGGGCTTAAATCCGGGTGGGCACGGCTGAGTTGCTGTTTGAGTTCGGCCAGGGTTTCGGCGACGTAGATATTGAATACTTTGGGCCGGTCTTTGACGGTTTCGCGGAAGAACCAGCACCAGGCCGTGTAGAGGCTGACGCGCTGGCCGTCTGCGTCCAGCGGCCAGCCTTCTCGCAGATACTCGTCCAGCAGCGGCGGCTGGCCGGGTTGGGAGGCGAGTTCCACGGCCAGCCATTGCGCTACCGCTAGGCGCAACTGGACGCGCCCCGGCTAGTCGGCGGGGTTTCGTCCAGCAGCGCGTCCACGCCGTCGGCTTGCAGGCTGCGGGCGGCGAGGCGGGCCAGGGCTTTATCGTCGTCGATCAGCTTGGCGAGGGCGTTGATCCAGGCGCGTTCGGCGCTGCCCACGTCCGTCCACAACGGCACATGCAGCAAGGCGGTGAGGACGGTGGGTGTGCGGACTTCCGGGTGTTTAAGCTGGCGGCGCAATTCGGCGAGGAACGGCGAACCCGGCTGCTGGCTGGCCGCCAAGGCCAGCGCCAGCCCGTGCAAAGCTTGCCTGAGCGCGTCGGTGACGGCTAGTCTTAGATCGTGGTTGGCCGGGAGTTGGCCGTTGTTGACTTTGGCGGAAAGAATGTCTTCCAGCCGCTTCAGGCCGATGTCGGCGCGGGCGGCGAGGATGTTGGAGACCATGCCCCAGACGAACGCGCCTGCGGTTTGAAAGCCTAGATAAGCGAGCAAGTCCATGGGCGCGGTGCCTCTGTGCGCGGTGGAGGGATGGCGGGAATTTTAACAGGGGTTTCGTTTGCACCTGCAATCAGCCGTCCGATGCCTGGCATTTCTCAATTGGGCCTTGAAACTCCGCCATTGCGGCAGCGGCGCCGGAATCCAGGGCACGGGCTTGCGCCGGGCGGGAACGGCCCGCCCCCGCCGCCGGATGACAAACTTTTCCCGCCGCCGGCAACAGGGCGGGCGGGGTTTTATGGTAGGATAACGCCCTTGAAATTAGCCCTAAACCCAGGTAGCGAACGCCATGACCGAACAAAAAATCAATGAAGCGCTAGGGGAGTTGCGCAAGGAAGGGGAGCGACTGGACGATCCGGAATCGAAAGAAAGGCTGACCAGCCTGGTGGAAAACATCGAGCAAAACGTGGATTACTCAGGCATAAGCGAGGAACACGAGGATCTGGTCGAGGATCTGAAAGACGCCATCACCCACTTTGAAGTGGAACACCCCCGCATCACCGGCATCCTCAACGAAATCACCATGGCCCTCAGCAACAGCGGCATCTGACACCCGCCCCCACCCACCACCACAGAGAAAAGCAAGCCATGAAAAGAACACGCGCCGCCGGCCTGGTCTTGGCGGGACTTCTCGCCTGCCCCGCCTGGGCCGAACCCGACGAGCCGAAACAACTCCAGCAATTGCAACGCCTGCAAACGGAATTAAAGTTGAGCGACCAGCAAAAGCAGGAAGTCGGCAAGATTTTCGAGGACACCAAGCCGCAACTGGAAGCCCTGCGCAAACAGGGCCAGGAACTGCGCGAAAAGATGAGGGAACGGCTGAAAGCCGTGCTGACCGCCGAGCAGATGGAAAAATTCGACAAGCTGCACCAGGCCCGCAAGGAAAGCCGGCAAGGCCGCCCCGGGCACGGCAACTAGCCTTTCCCGTCCACCCCGGCGCGCGCTTCGCGGGGATAAAGGCCCTCCCCCAACTGCCGCATCTGCCGCAAGATCCAGTCCCGCCGCTTCAGCACATAGGCGGAAGGGCGGTCGGCGCGCAGCTTCAGCGGGTTCGGCAGCACCGCCGCCAACAGCGCGGCCTCGGCGGGCTCCAGGCGCTTGGCCGGTTTGCCGAAAAACGCCCGGCTCGCCGCCTCGACGCCGTAAATGCCGTCGCCGAACTGGGCGACATTCAGATACACCTCCAAAATCCGGGTCTTAGGCCACAGCGACTCCAGCAGCATCGTCAAGCCCGCCTCCAAGCCCTTGCGCAGGAAGCTGCGACGGGGATAAAGAAACAGGTTCTTCGCCGTCTGCTGGGAAATGGTGCTGCCGCCGCGCACGCGCGCGCTGGCCTGGTTGCGCCGAAACGCCTGGGCCATGGCGTCGAAATTGAAGCCGTGGTGGGTGAAAAACAACTGGTCTTCAGCGGCGACCGCCGCCAAACCCGCCGAAGGCGCGATGTCCGCCCAGCCAACCCACTGCTGGCGCAGCACAAAATCCGCCCGGCCCTCCCGCCAGGCCGCAAATTCAGCCCCTAGCATGAACGCGCTGGTGGGCGGCGGCAGCCAGCGCATCGCCAAGACAGCCACCGCCAGCAAAACCAAAAGACTCAAGGCCGCCTTGGCCAGAAACCTTCCCGGCGCAAAGCGCCGCTGCGGAAACGGCTCCGCCCGCCCCAGAAAACTCATTGGGCCGGACGGGTTTCCCGCCAATAGCGGCCGCCCCAGACGCGGACATACACCGCCCCGCTCACCAGGCTGGCGGCAAAAACCACCCCCATCAGCGCAGACAGCAGCCAGGCCGGCAGCGGCCAGACGCCCAGGCTGAACAACACCGAGACCACCAGCAGCAATTGCAGGAACGTGTTCACCTTGCTCGTCCAGTGCGGCTCGCCGTCGAAAGGCCTAAGCAGGAAATAATAAGCGACAGCCCCGGCGAGGATGACCGCGTCGCGCAGCACCACCGCCGCCGCCAGCCAAACCGGCACCAGCCCCAGCCAGGCCAGGGCCAAAAAACTCGACACCAGCAGCAGCTTGTCGGCCAAAGGGTCCAAATAGGAGCCCAGCCGGCTTTGCCAGTGGTAATGCTTGGCCAGAAAGCCATCCAGCCCGTCGGAAACGCCGGCCAGGAAGAACAGCCCCAAGCTCAAGCCGAAGCGGCGCTCCAGCAAAAAATAAATCACCGGATACACCAGCAGGATGCGCAAGCCGGTGATGAGGTTCGGAATATGCCGGGCTTGCACGATTTACCCCTCAACTTAAAGCCGCCGCCACAATGGCGTTGTACAATAACACATGCCCGGCGGCGCGCGACCATCCGCGCCGGCCACGATTCCACGAATTTCAAAGACAGAAGGTATGCCATTGAACACAAGCCGCGAGGAAGGACTCAGCTACAAAAGCGCCGGCGTTGACATCAACGCCGGCAACGCGCTGGTGGAGCGGATCAAACCGGTGGCCGCCCGCACCCGGACAGCGGGCGTGCTGGCCGGGCTGGGCGGTTTCGGCTCCCTCTACGAATTGCCGGTCGACCGCTACCAAAAGCCGGTGCTGGTGGCCGGCACCGACGGCGTCGGCACCAAGCTCAAGCTCGCCATCGAAACCGGCAGGCACCAGGGCGTGGGCATCGACCTGGTCGCCATGTGCGTCAACGACATCGTCGTGCAGGGCGCGGAGCCCTTGTTCTTCCTCGACTACTACGCCACCGGCAAGCTCGACGTGGACGCCGCCGCCGCCGTGGTCGAAGGCATAGGCCGGGGCTGCGAGCTGGCCGGCTGCGCGCTGGTCGGCGGGGAGACCGCCGAAATGCCCGGCATGTACCCGGACGGCGAATACGACCTGGCCGGTTTTTGCGTCGGCGTGGTGGAAAAGGACAAAATCCTGGACGGCAGCGGCGTGCGGGCCGGCGACGTGGTGCTCGCCCTGCCCTCTTCCGGCCCCCACTCCAACGGCTATTCGCTGATCCGCAAGATCATCGCCCGCGCCCATGCCAAGCTCGACGACGACCTCGACGGCCAGCCGCTGGGCGACTGGCTGATGGAGCCCACCCGGATCTACGTCAAACCCCTGCTGGAATTGCTCAAGGCCGTGCCCGTCCACGCCCTCGCCCACATCACCGGCGGCGGCATCACCGAAAACCTGCCGCGCGTCCTGAGGCCCGGCTGCCGCGCCCAGATCGACTTGGACGCCTGGAAGCTGCCGACGGTTTTCCAATGGCTGAAGCTGGAAGGCGGCGTCGAGGAAGCCGAAATGCTGCGCACCTTCAACTGCGGCCTCGGCATGATCGTCGTCGTCGCCGCCGAAGACGAGGCCGCCGCGCTGGAACGGCTGCAGGCGGCGGGGGAAAATCCTCTCAGCGTGGGCAAGATCATCCCCGGCGAGCCGGGCGTGTCTTACACGGGCAGGCTATGAACCCATCCCAGGCCGCCAACATCGTGGCGACAACACGGGGTTGATCGCATGGAGCTGTCCGTCGTCGTGCCAGTGCGCAACGAAGCCGAAAACCTAAAACCCTTATTGGGCGAAATCGTCCAGGCGCTGCAAGGGCTGTGCGACTATGAAATCGTCTATGTGGACGACGGCAGCACCGACGACACCCTCGCGCGGCTGGCCGTCCTGCGGGCGGACTTCCCCCGCCTGCGCGTGCTGCGCCACCGCCAAAGCCGCGGCCAAAGCACCGCCCTTTTGACCGGCATCCGCGCCGCGGCCGGCGAGGTGGTCGCCACCTTAGACGGCGACGGCCAGAACGACCCCGCCGACATCCCCCGCCTGCTGCAAGCGCTGCGCGAATTGCGGCAGGAAAACCCCCTCGCCATGGTGGCCGGCCACCGCAAACAGCGCAAAGACACCGGCTGGCGCCGGTTCACCTCCCGCGTCGCCAACGCCGTGCGCGCCGCGCTGCTCGGCGACGCCACGCCGGACACCGGCTGCGGCCTGAAAGTGTTCTCCCGCGAACTGTTCCTGCGGCTGCCCGCTTTCGACCACATGCACCGCTTCCTGCCCGCGTTGGCCCAAAGAGCCGACGGCAAAGTCGTCTCCGTCGCAGTCAACCACCGCCCCCGGATGAGTGGCGTGTCCAAATACGGCACCTGGCAGCGGCTGTGGGCGGGCATTGTGGATATAATTGGGGTGATATGGTTGCAGCGGCGGGCGGTTGTGGTGGAAATTGAGGAAACCGAATTCCAAAAACAATCTAATATATAACTTCCGCAACTTTGGAGAACTCAAGAAATGTCTGAGCAACCTCGCCAGCCTCCCCAACGTGTTCGCCAACCGGGAGGTATATTTATTTTGAAAAGCTCTACTTTTGGAATTGGAAACTTTAGTATCTCACTATCCGACATGGGGGAGCCAAATATCCAAATGAACCCCCTTATTGGATTGGACATGACGGACAGATGGCTCTCTATTGCTGAATTGAATGAGAAAAAAGCTATAGAGGCATCAAAAGCACTCGACTTGGAATGGCCATCCGGGGATGATGAAACTGCAGTACCACACCTTGAATTAGAGTTTTTCCACAGCATTCAATGTATATGCGCATCAGCATTTGCTATCGATGCATTCTACGCATCAGTAAAGGAACATATCAACATCCCACAAAACATGCAAGATGCCTGGAACAACAACCGCACTTCACGACCGGCGAGAATTTCAGAAGTATTGAGGATGGGCTTTACTTTTAATGAAGCAACATCCAAAACATTGAGAAGTGTGATTACGGAGATATTCTCATTGCGGGACAAAGCAGTTCATCCATCACCAGAAATGTCCAAACCCTTGCACCATCCAAGGTTGGACATCATGATGCCCTGGCATTTCGTTATTTTCAGAGAGGAAAACGCTAGAAATTGCTTCAAAATGGCGCTCTCAATCATTTCCCAATTACTTCTCAAGCCTAACCCAAAAAATAAGCTACTATCTGAACACTGCAAGAATGCGTTTACCCGCATTGAACCGCTATTGAACGCTTGGGAATCGAGATACGGCGTCCTTTTTGTACGAAACCCAGCAGGTGGCCCGGATGAAGCTTGCGGAACCCGGTAGATCGGAGGTAGATCTCTCAGAATTCCGATAACGCTCCAGCGGGCTACAGCTATTCACAACCCTTGAGGATACCGCATGAACTGGCAAGCAATCTGCGACAATCCGGCATTAAAAGATCTTCCCTTTAAGGTCGAAACCAACCGGTGGGGGAAAATCGAATTGAGTCCAGCCAGCAACGAACACGGTCTATACCAAGCCATCCTACATGAAGTTTTTCAACAACCACGAGGAACTGGGCGAAAGCGGCTTAATCAAAAACTTCCCCAAAAGCGTCGAAATTGACTTTGCTTGACAGCAAAGCCCAGGCTAACAGGCTCAAACCATGCGCCCTCAAGAGTACTTAAAACTGACCCCTGAGCAATACCTGGCCCAAGAACGCGCCGCCGAGACCAAGAGCGAATACTTCAATGGCGAGGTCTTCGCCATGGCCGGAGCCAGCCGCGAACACAACCAGATTTCCTCCAATATCGTCATCAGCCTTGGCTCGCAATTGCTGGAAAAGCCTTGCAGCGTCTATTCCAGCGACATGAAAGTCAAAATCGACCGGGCCAACAAATACACCTATCCCGACATCGTGACCGCATGCGAACCGCAACGCTTCGAGGACGAACACACCGACGTTCTGCTGAATCCTGGCGTCATCATTGAAATACTGTCAGATTCGACCGAAGCCTATGACCGGGGCTTGAAATTTCTCCATTACCAGCGTCTGGAATCATTGCGCGAATATCTGTTGGTTGCGCAGAAATATATCCAGGTGGAAAAATATGCGCGCCAGGGCGACAATATATGGGCTTATTCGGAATTCCACAACCTCGATGACACCATAAGCTTAAGCACCCTCAACTGCGTGCTGAGGCTTAGTGATATTTATCACAAAGTGAATTTTCAGCAAGCGATCATCTGACATGCTAGCGCACTTTTTCCGTTAAAGCGGCTGATTCACTGAAAAATAGAAACCACTTTACTTCACCCGAAAACCCCCATTCCCGGGCTCCAGCCGGGAACGCCGCCCGCGACGCTTCGCGTTGCGAACTATGAGATCTAGCGTGAATTGAAACGCCCAAGCGGAGCAGTAGGAGCCAGGCCAGCCATGCATTTCACCAATCCAGCCGACACGCTTAACAAATGGATTCAATCAGCCAAGCCAAAAGACATTTTGGCGCACTTTCTGATGAGGCATGCAAAAAGCTTCGAGAGATTCCTCGGGCTGCACATCATCCCATTGCATTACTACTCGGCGACGCCGACCATCCGCGAACTCGACGCCAAGGTGTTCGACAAAATTTACGACTGCCCTGGCCTGGACTGGAATCTACCCAGGCAGATGGAATACTGCCGCGACCGCTTTCCAAAATACCATCAGGAATACGCCGCGCTGCTGGACACAAGCTGCGACTCGTTCATCCTGTATGCGATGGTGCGCGAGAAAAAACCCAAGACCATGGTCGAAATAGGCGCCGGCGGCAGCACCAAGATCAGCTTGGCGGCGCTGGAAAAAAACCGCGAAGAAGGCCACGACTATCATCTCTACTCGGTCGACCCCTATCCGCAAGCGCTGTTGCGGAACATCCGCAATGAGCGGCACATGCTGCTGGAAAACAAAGTGCAAGACCTCGCCATTGAACCGCTGGCTGACGCGGACTTGCTGTTCATTGATTCCAGCCATGTCTGCAAAATCGGCGGCGATGTCAATTTTGAGATGCTGGAACTAGTGCCCAGGCTGAAAATCGGCGCGCTGGTGCAATGGCACGACATCATGATCCCCAACAACTACGGGGAAGACTGGGTCAAGGCCGGGCTGTTCTTCAACGAATCCTACCTGCTGCATGCGTTCATGTTGTTCAACAGCGCGTTCAAAGTCGCCTGGGCTTCGCGCTACATGCGGATCAAACACGCCGAACAGACCAGCGAACTCTTCGCCCCTCTGGCCTCAAACGATTCGGAACTACTCAATGTGTCGTTCTGGGTGGAAAGAGTCGCCTGAAAACCCGGCGCGCCGGCCGTCCGCCGCCAGGCAGCCCGATGACAAACGGATTGCCTTAAAGTTTTGGCCACTGGCGATTACGCTCATGCAAACCCGCTATTACCCTAAAGATTACGTCCTAGTCTGGCTGGCGCTGGTGCTGGCTGGCTTGTCGCTGCGCCCGCTGACGCCCGTGGATGAAACCCGCGCCGTGTCCGTGGCCTGGGAGATGTGGCAGCGCGGCGACTTCCTGGTGCCCTACCTCAACGGCCAGCCTTACAGCCACAAGCCGCCGCTGCTGCAATGGTGCATCCACTTGATGTGGCTGGTGTTCGGCGTCAACGAGTGGAGCGCCCGCCTGGTCGCGCCGCTGTTCGCGCTGGGCAACCTGGTGTTGACCGCCCGGCTGGCGCGGCGGCTGTGGCCGGGCGACCCGTCCAGCGAAAATCTGGCCCCGCTGATGCTTCTCGCCATGCCGGTGTGGGCGCTGTGGACCAGCCTCACCCTCTACGACATGATGACGACGTTTTTCACCCTGCTTGGCCTGCACGGGATCGTCCGCGCCGCCGGCGGCGAGCCCCGCAAGGGCTGGGCCTGGGCCGCGCTGGCCATCGCCCTGGGCGCGCTGTCCAAGGGGCCTGCGATCCTCATCATGATCCTGCCGCCGGCCTTGGCCGCGCCTTGGTGGCTGCGGCCAAAACCGCTATGGGGACGCTGGTACGGCGGCTTGGCGGCGGCCGTCCTGCTGGGCGCGACGCTGGCCCTGGCCTGGGCCGTGCCCGCCGGTTTCGCCGGCGGCGAAGAATACCGCCGGATGATTTTATGGGGCCAGTCCGCCGGGCGCATCAACCACTCCTTCGCCCACGCGCTGCCGTTCTGGTGGTACTTGGCCCTGTTGCCGGCGCTGTGCCTGCCTTGGACGCTATGGCCGCCGCTGTGGCGCGCGGCGAAGGACCTGGCGCCGGATTCCGGGCTGCGCTTCTGCGCCGTCCAGGTTTTGTTCGCGCTGGCGGTGTTTTCCCTGATCAGCGGCAAGCGCGTCCATTACCTGCTGCCGCTGTTTCCGGCCATGGCCTTGGCCGCCGCCCGCGCCCTGAGCCTGGCCAGCCCCGCCCTCGCCCGCCGCGACCAGGCGCCCATCGGCCTGCTGCTGGCTTTCGCCAGCCTGGCCCTCTTGCTGCCGGATCTGGGCGGAACGGGCAGCGGGTTGGCGGACATCGCCGCGAAGACACCGCTGGCGGCGAAGCTGTGCCTGCTGGCCTTGGGCCTTGGCCTGCTGCCTTGGCGTCCCGCCACCCCGGTGGCCGGCGTGCGCCTGCTGGCCCTGGCCCTGCTCGGCGTGATGTCCGCCGCCCACTGGGCGTTCCAGCAGGCCGGCTGGCAATACTATTCCATGCAAGCCTTCGCCGACCGGCTGGCCGCGGTGGAACAGGCGGGCGCGCCTGTCGCCCATTGGCTGGAATACCATGGCGACTTCCATTTCCTGGGCCGTTTGCGGCAACCCTTCACCGAAATCGGCTCGCAGCAGGCGTTGCGGGAATGGATGGAAGCCCACCAGCCAGGCTATGTGGTGCTGGTGCGCCAGCCCGACCCCTCGATCAGCGAAGAGGGGGCCGAATTCGCCCAGTTCTACCGGGGCAGCCGCCGCCTCATGCTGTGGAAGTCCGCCGAATTGCTGGCCCGCCCGGACACATTGGAACAGATGCTGCCCCGCAGGGATTGAAGCGCCGGCCGGCGTTTGCGCTGATTTTTAAGAGGGAAACCCCTTGCCGTCATAATATTGTCAAAATCACTTGCCTCCAACCGCCCCGGGCTTTATACAGGAGGGCAAGTGAACACTTTAAGAGCCAAACGATTATGGACCACCGGCTTTCCGCGCCGACAGGCCGGGCACGGGGCTGAGCCATGGCGCGCACCCAGGCCTACCTCGACCAGGTCAAAACCCTGTCCGACCGCATCGTGGCGGCGCAGAAGCCGATCCGCGTGTTGGACGCCATCGCCTGGGACGACCGCATCAAGCAGGCGTTCATCGACAGCCGCTACCGCAAGCCGCCGCCTGTGGACGCCGAATATTACCGGCAAAACCGCCCGTTGAACTTCGACCCGCTGGAAAAAAAACGCGAGTTCAACGAGATCGAACGCGACCTGACCCGCAAACTTGGCCAGCTCAACACCCTCAGCCTCATCATGCGGCGCATCTGCCGGGAATACCGCAACGTGGTGCGCATGCTGGAGTCGCGGGGCACGCCGGATTTCGCGATGATCTCCCAGTCGCTGTACGGCTCGGCCGGGGACGTGTTCCACGCCGGCGACCCCACCCTGGCCGACCTGGGCGCGATGATGGAGGAGACCCTGGCCAGCCTGACCAGGCTGGACTTCCTCCAGGACGAGCCGAAGACCGTCCCCGCCAAAGCGGCGGTGGAGTGGCTCAACGAACGCATCAACACCGCGTTTCCGGGGGCGGGGCTGCGGGTGATGGTCAGCGACGGCATCGCCGCCGACGCCGCCGCGGGCACCGGCTACATCAAGCTGCGCGGCGACGCCCTGTTCAACGAGCGCGATTTGCGCATCATGGAAGTCCACGAAGGCTGGGTGCATCTGGGGACGACCCTCAACGGCATGTCCCAGCCTTACTGCACCTTCCTCGGCAAAGGCCCGCCCTCGGCCACCATCACCCAGGAAGGCCTGGCCACGCTGATGGAAATCCTCGCCATGCGCTCCACGCCGACCCGGCTGCAACGGCTCATCAACCGGGTGCGCGCCGTGACCCTTGCCGAGGACGGAGCGGATTTCATCGAGGTGTTCCGGTTCTTCCTCGACAAAAGTGCGGACGTCGACGAGAGTTGGACCCTCGCCAGCCGGGTGTTCCGCGGCAGCCTCCCCGATGGCCTGCCGTTCACCAAAGACCTGACTTACATCAAAGGCTTCGTGCTGATCTATAATTTCATTCGACTGGCGGTCAGCAAAGGCAAGCCGCAGCGGCTGCCGCTGTTGTTCGTGGGCAAGACCATGATTGACGACATGAAGACCATCGCGGACTTGGTGGAGGAAGGCGTCATCACGCCGCCGCAATACCTGCCGCCGCAGTTCGCCGACCTGATGGGGCTGAGCGCCTGGTTCAGCTTCAGCCGCTTCATGGCCGCGTTGAATTTCGACCAACTGGAGGCGGACTATGCCAATATCATCTGAGCGAGGCACGAGCATGAACAACACCAACCCCAAGGCGATCATCGTGGGCACGGCGGTTTTCGCCTTCATTTACGGCGTCCACATCCTGATCCTGCCGCTGGTGAAGGACAGCCTGGACATGGGCGAGGGCGACGCCATGTTTTTCGTGAGCCAAATGCTCGGCGTCGCCACCTGCTTCATCTCCGGCTACGTCTCCGCCCGTATCGCCGGCGAGCGGGGATTCTTCTACGGCTTCAACGTCGGCGCGCTGGGCACGGTGCTTTCCGCGCTGGCCGCCACCGCCTTTTCGATGGCGACCGGGGCCAGGCTGCCGGGACTGGGCTTGCGCGCCTTGCCTTTCTGGATCTTCGTCAACGGCTCCCTGGCCGGGTTTGCCGGGCTGATGGTCATCAACATGGTCGAGGAAGGCAAGCGGGAGCGATAGGCCGACGACGCATCCATCCATCCATCAGCGCGCGCAAGCCCTTTACGGCCAGCTCATGTCCTCATCATCCCCAACACCCGATTTGGCCGCGGAGAGCCACATCTGCCCCATAGACAAAAGAAGCCTGCCGCGGCTGATACCCCACCTGTTTGTCGGCATCGACGAGCCGGTGCTCGAAGAAATACTGGCTGATTGCGTGGTTTTGAGCGTCGCCGACGGGGAGACGATCCTAACCCCGGGCCAGGAAAACAGATCACTTTACATCCTCTTGTCCGGTGGCTTGAAAATCCACCTGGATGACAACGACACCCTGTTCATTGACATAACGCCGGGCGAATGCGTCGGCGAAATGTCGATCATCGACCGCCAACCGGCTTCCGCCTATGTCATCGCCCAAGGGCCGAGCCGGCTGCTGGCCATCCCCGAGGACCAGTTCTGGCGGTTGGTCAGCGCCAACCCCGCCGTGGCTAAAAACCTACTCACGATGCTCTCCAACCGGATCAGGATCAGAGACCAGCTTGCCTTGCAGCGCAGGCACGAACGCCTCGCCCTGGAAAAGGAGCTGAAGATCGCGCGCGCCATCCAGGCCAGCATGCTGACGACGAAGTTTGACCTGATTTCACGGCAAGGCATCGACATGTTCGCCATCATGGATCCGGTCAAGGAAATCGGCGGGGATTTTTACGACGCCTTCTTCATCACCCCGAGCAAACTCTTCATCTGCGTCGGCGACGTCGTCGGCAAGGGCATGCCGGCCGCGCTGTTCATGGTGCAAAGCATCACCCGCCTCAGGATGGAGGCCATGCGCGACCCCGCCCCCCATCACATTCTGCAGCGCGTCAACCAAGGGCTTTATGAAAACAACGATTCGGGCATGTTTGTCACATTATTTTGCGGCGTCCTGGACACTGAAACGGGAGAATTGAACTATGCCAACGGCGGGCACAACCCGCCCTTGTCCGACGCGGAAACCGGCGCGTTTGAATTCATCCCCATGCCAGAGGGCTTGATCGTGGGCTTTTTCGAGAGCGCCCGCTACGACAGCGCCCGCATCACTTTGAAACTGGGACAAAGCCTCGTCGCCTATACCGACGGGGTGACCGAGGCCATGAATGGCATGGGCGAGTTTTTTTGCGAGGAACGCTTGCGCGCCGTCTTGAACCGCGCTATCGGCTGCGACTCAAAAAAACTCATCCAGGCCGTCAGAGCGGAAGTCTACGCATTCACCGGCAATGCGCATCCTCCCGACGATTTCACCCTGCTCGCGCTGCGCTATTTCGGCCATGCAGAATAATTGCCCAACCACCCACATCCGTTCCCGATGACTGACCCCACTTTAGCCATACAAATCCGCCCCAGCCTGGAGGACAGGCGGCGCGCGCCACGGCTGGTACCGCAACTGTTTGCCGGCATTGCCGAGCCGATACTGGATGAGATACTCGCCGACTGCGCAGTCCGCGACATTGCCAGCGGGGAAGTGATACTGGCCCCTGGAGAACAAAACCAATGCATTTACATCCTCCTGTCCGGCAGCTTGAAAGTCTTCCTGGACGAAAAAGACACCACGTTCATTGACATAAAACCGGGTGAATGCGTGGGCGAAATGTCGATCATCGACGGCCAGCCGGCCTCCGCCTATGTCGTCGCCCAGGAGCCGGGCCGCATCATGGCCGTCCAGGAGAACAATTTCTGGCGCTTGATGAGCTCCACCCCCCTGGCGGCGAAAAACCTGCTCACGATGCTGTCCCGCCGGATCAGAATCCGCGACCAGGTCTACTTGCGGCGCATGCACGAACGCCTCGCCTTGGAAAAGGAACTGAAAATCGCCCGCTCCATCCAAGCCAGCATGCTGACGACGAAGTTCGACCTGCTGTCGCGCAATGGCATCGACATCTTCGCCGTCATGGATCCGGTCAAGGACGTCGGCGGGGATTTTTACGACGCCTTCTTCATCACCCCGACCAAGCTGTTCGTCTGCGTCGGCGACGTGGTCGGCAAAGGCATACCCGCCGCCCTGTTCATGGTGCAAAGCATCACCCAGCTTAGAATGGAAGGCATGCGCGCGCCCTGCCCCCATGTCATTTTGGACCGCGTCAACAAGGCGCTGTGCGAAAACAACGGGCTGGGCATGTTTGTCACCTTGTTTTGCGGCGTCCTAGACACCGAGACCGGCGAATTGAGCTATGCCAACGGCGGCCACAACCCGCCGCTGTCCGACCTCGAAAACGGGGGGTTTGAATTCATCCCCATGCCGGAAGGACTGATCTTGGGCCTGTTCGAGAACGCCCGCTACGAATGCGCCCGCATCACCTTGAAACCCGGGCAAAGCCTTGTCGCCTACACCGACGGCGTGCCCGAGGCGATGAGCTTGATGGGCGATTTTTTCTGCGAGGAGCGCCTGCAGACGGTTTTGAATGACAATACCGGGGCCGACGCCAGAACACTGATCGAAGCCGTCAGGACCGAAGTCTACGCCTTCACCGGCAACGAGCATCCGCCCGACGATGTCACCCTCCTCGCGCTGCGCTATTTGGCCGCGCAGGATTGACGCCCACGCTATCGCAAAAAAAGAGCCTAAAAACGCCATGACCTCCCCCGCGCAACGCCTGAAAACCCTGCTAGAGCAGCCCGGCATCTTGGCTGTGGCCGGCTGCCACGACGCCATTTCCGCCAAGCAAGTCGAAGCCGCCGGCTTCGCCTCCACCTTCATGAGCGGCTTCGCCGTCGCCGCCGCCCGCTTGGGCCTGCCCGACACCGGACTGATTTCCTACGGGGAGCTGGTCGAGCAGGGCCGCGCCATTTGCCAGGCGGTGGACATCCCCGTGTTCGGCGACGGCGACACCGGCTTCGGCAACGCCCTCAACGTCAAGCGCACCGTGCAAGGCTACGCCCAGGCCGGCTTCGCCTGCGTCATGATCGAAGACCAGGCCGGCCCGAAGCGCTGCGGCCACACGAAAGGCAAGGCGGTGGTCGGGCGCGACGAAGCCTTGACGCGCATCCAGGCCGCCTGCGACGCCCGCGACGCCGGCGCGGACATACTGGTCATGGCGCGCACCGACGCCCGCGCCACCGACGGGCTGGACGAGGCCATCAGTCGCTGCCGGCTGTTCCGCGAAATCGGCGCGGACATCAGCTTCCTGGAAGCCCCGGAATCAGTCGAAGAAATGCGCCGCTATTGCGCCGAAGTCGAAGGCCCGAAAATGGCGAACCTGATCGAACACGGGAAAACCCCGGTGCTGCCGGTCGCCGAACTGGAAGCCATGGGCTACAAGATCGCCGTCTACCCCCTGACCCTGCTCAGCGTCTCCATCCACGCCATGCGCGCCGCGCTCGCCAGCCTGAAACAAGGCGAGAAGCCGCAAGGGCAACTGGACTTCGAGGAATTGCAAGCGGCGGTGGGCTTTCCGGAGTATTACGCCGCCGAGCAGCGGTATAAACTCTGACCGGCGCGGCCATTGCCCGGCGCCCGGCTTGCCCTGGAATCCCTGGCCATAGAAGACTACAATCAGGAAGTCCCCGCGACGCGCGGCGGGCGTTCAAAGCGTCCGGCGCCGCGGCGACGGACCGAAACGGACTCACACCTTCCTAACGATTCGGGGAGAATTCACATGGCAGACACTACGACGGGAAATCCTCAAGATCCTGAGCGGGCAAAACTCGGGCGCTATGTCGTCTATTTCGCGCTGGGCGTGATAGGCGTGCTTGGGCTGGCGGCGCTACTGGTGACGGGGTTTGCATCTGACACAGCCACGGCGAACCAGCGTTTTGTCGCGGTCAAAGACATACTGTCGACCTTGCTTCCAGTGCTGGGCACCTGGGTCGGCACCGTGCTCGCCTTCTATTTTTCCAGGGACAACTTCGACGCGGCGGCGAAGCAGACCTCCGATTTGGTCCGCCAACTGACGCCAGACGAGAAACTTCAAACCATCCCCGCCAAAGAGGCGTGGATAGCCATGACCGACCCGGGCACCGTCCGCTTCGTGTTAGACAAGGCCGAAAAGGACGTCAAACTAAAAGCCGACATCCTCGATCCCCTGTTCACGAAAACCGGCAGAAACCGCTTGCCGCTGATCGACGCCGCCGGCAAGGTGGTGTACATGATCCATCGCAGCATCATCGACAAATTCATCGCCGAACAAGCGCTGGGCGGCAACAGCAAACCGGAAGAGCTGAGCCTCGCCGAATTTCTGGCCAGCGACCAATACAAGCAGATTGCCATGGCCTTCGGCACCGTCAAACCCGATGCGCACTTGAAGGAGGTGAAACTCCAGATCGACGGCAATCCGGACTGCTCGGATGTGTTCGCGACTGAAGACGGCACCAAAAGCGCGAAGGCGCTGGGCTGGATCACCAACGGGATATTGCAGGAAAAATCCAGGGTCTGAATGGATTTCAGGGATTTCGCACTCCGGTCAGAACTCGTCTGGCCGTTCCTGCGGTCATCCCCATAGGTCGGGCGTGTCTCTTTGCGCCCGACATTCCAATATAATTTTGCAAGGTGCCAATGAAAGTATCAGAAATCCACCCCCGGCTATATCATTACACCACATTGCAAGGCGTGCTGGGGATTATTCAAAGCCAATGCCTTTGGGCCACCCATTATAAATTTCTAAATGATTCCTCTGAAATCATAAGGTTTCACCAGGAACTTATCGAAATTCTTTGTGCTGCAGTGCGCGCCGATTACGAAAAGGCAAGCAAAAAATCTCCTCATGCAAAGGAGATTATCTTGGCAAACGGGGGACTGGACACCATTGTTAGACATGACGTGAAGGTCTTTGTAGATTCCTGCCACGAATCCCTTGACGATGAAATTTACAGCGTTTCTAAAGTTAGCCAGTTACTTGTAAAAATTCCTCTGCATGATTTACATAGCCAATGATATCATCCTGTGTAACCGTTTTGACTGCGGCTTTTATTGTTCTGACAATATCGTCGGGAA
>Ga0265327_10002469_pt1 | contig 19460 bp, 14 predicted proteins | sample 41621metaG_FD_202089 | JGI IMG/M metagenome (GOLD analysis project Ga0265327, IMG submission 202089) | Rhizosphere microbial communities from Carex aquatilis grown in University of Washington, Seatle, WA, United States - 4-16-21 metaG | ecosystem: Host-associated > Plants > Roots > Rhizosphere...
ATGAAATGCTGGAAATTTGAAAGAACCGATGCTTTGCCCGGAAATTATGCTTCTGACCGCCTCAGCAACCCGCCCAAGGTGCATTAAGAGTGAGTCCCGACCGCTGCCATGATGCGTTGTACCATCTAGAACAAGCCGGTAATGGCGATCAATACGGAAACGGGGATGACAATGACTTTGCGGTACCAAGGTCGTTGACGCCACCAACCGACCAACAAAAACGCCGCCGTAATGACTGCGAGTTGCCCGAGTTCAACCCCGCCGTTGAACGACACCAGCGCGGTGGCAAAATCATTGCGCGGCAGGCCCAGTTCCAAAAGCACGCTGGAAAAGCCGAGGCCATGAATGAGCCCAAAACAAAACACCACCACGGGCCGCCATGGTTTTAATTCCGGTGTACAAATGTTTTCTACCGCGACCAAGGCGATGGACAGGGCAATGAGCGGTTCAACCACCGCCGATGGCAGCCGGATGACGCCGTACATGGAAAGACCCAGCGTAATGGAATGCGCCACGGTGAAGGCCGTTACCTGCCAGAGCAACGGTTTGATGCGATTGCCCAGTAGAAACAGTCCGAGCACGAACAAGATGTGATCGGTGCCTTCGGGGATGATATGGTTGAAGCCCAGCACCAGATATTGTTTGGCCACATGCCAGCGGCCAGGTTCGGCGGCGACCGCATTCGTGGCTGACGCGGGTGAGTGGCCCAGTTGCAAAGCAACTGATTCCGAGATTTCGCCGGCATTGGCCACGAGGGTTATGGCTGGTTGTTCAGGACGATTCACCGTGACCGCCACAACTCCGAGCACCGCTGGAAACCGAAATGAAACCGCATGCGTCGTGGCTGGCAGACTTCCCCGTGCCGTGAGCGACAGCATGACGGGTAATTGCACGAACGTGGTCGATTCCTTGTAGTTTTCGAGGTCGGTGACGCTGGGAAAAACCACCTGCTCCACGCGGTTGCTTTCATGGTCCGTGATGATGGTGAAATCACGGGCGAACCGGGATTTGGCGGCATCGAGACTGGCGGCCAAAGTGTTGGACGGGCTGTTGAGCCATTGGTTCATGGCGTCGTCCGTGGCAGCCTGCGGCGTGATGTCCAGCACATAAGGCGGCACATCAAATCTGAGCGTCACTGAATATTTTCCGTCTGGCTCAATGGTGAAAACCGCGCCGGCCAACGACGGCACATGCGCCCGCACCGGCGCGGTCATCATGGCGAGGATGAGCCAGGTGAAAGCCAGTGATTTGATGGCGATCCGGCTCATCCGCAAGCGAACATCAGGTTATAACGCAGGCGATTATTCCAGTCGGAAACTTGCCGGGGTAAATGCGTTGAGCTTGAAGCTGAATGCGTTGTGGCGAATTTTAACGGCGTCGCCCATGGGCTCGCCGCGCAGGTTTACCGGGTACGCTTTGGTAGCCTTAAAATCCGCCGGCAACGTCACTGTCAGCGAGCCGGAGTTGCCGGCCTGTTCCCAGACACGGAGCAAGGTTTTGTCACTGTACGGGTCGGGGCCAAACAGCGTTACCAGCGTGCCGCGACGCGAGAGTTGCAGCCCGGCTTTTTCGGCGGGCAATTTTCCGGGCGCAGCTTCGGTATAGGCGGCCACGAGCGGCTGGCGCACTTCCCACGAGGGGGTGATGATTTCCTTTTCTGCATTGTCACCGCGAACTGCCCACAGACGCACGCGCGAGGTCCAGGAACCATCCTGCCAGAGCGGGAAGTTGGTGTCCCATTGGTTGTTGTAGAGGTTGATGTACACCCGGCCACGGCGTGGCATGTCATGCATGGCAAATTTCCACAAGCCCGGCTCGCCCAAGCTGACCAGCGGCGAATCCATCGGGCAAAGGCCCACGCCAAAACCGTCGGGGCCGGTCACGGTCATGCCGGAATTAAGGCAGAACAACTCGCGGTTGCCGCCGTCAACAATGTCCCGCGCGGGGTCAATCAACGAACCCAAGCGCGCCAGTTCAAAGTGCGGTTTGTCGATATTGAAGGGGAAACACAACCAGCCGCCTTCAGGCAGCGGGTTGGCCGTCTTGTCTTTGATGGACCATTCCATATCCAGATACGGCTGCCCGGCCGTCAGCGTATATTTCAGGGTCACAGCCTTGGCCAACGGCGCAGCATCCGCCGAATGGAGGGTGAGGGTTTGGCCCAGCGCACTCGATTGCACAGAGACCGTCCAATTGGTGAGCTTGAGCATGGCATAGGGTTCCTGAAGATTGGCCGGGATGGGTTTGTCAAAATCGCTGCCCTGGTGTGCTCCCCAGCCCCGGGGATATGCCTTCATGAATTCGTCCACGTTGGTCTTGGCAAAACGTTCCTGCATGTAAGAACCAAAACTGTTTTCATCATTGGCCGAAACCAATTCGCGCCCGCTCTTCAAATCCATCAGTGAAACGATGCCACCGCGTGCCGGGTCAACCGTGAGCTGAAAGAATTCATTTTTGATGCTGTTATTGGCATTGGCGGTTGTCGTCGTCGGCGGGGTATTGCCAGCAATTGGCTGATAGGTTTTATAGCCGCCGGCAGGGACATCCGCCGCCAGGAAGTGCAGGGTGTTGTTTTCGCCTGGCTGGGCCGTGATGGTTTTGCCGGTGGCCACGTCGCGCACGCTCGCGCAATGGTTGTCCGGCACTTGGACACTCACTTCGCCGCCATGCTGCCAGGGCAATGAATTATAGACGACGATACGCGGGCCGCTGGCATTGACATTCTGTGCGAGTAGCTTCATCCGGTCGTCGAGCGCATTGGTGATGATGTTTTCCGTGGTGTGTATATAAGCGCGTTTGTCATCGAATGATTGCAAGAAGCGGGTGTATTTGCCTTCGGCAAGTTTTTGTTTCCAGGCGTCGCCGTACCAGAATCCACCGGGCTGGGTGCCATAATAGCCAAAGGTGTGTTCACCGTAGAGCAGGCTGTTTTCATAGGCGGTGGCGAGCGGTTGCGCCAGGGCGGGCGTATCAATCCCGCCGGCTTTCAATTCCGTATCAAGCGTGGCCACGGCGCATTCCAGCGGGCGGGTGTCGCAGCCAGCCTTGGTTTCAATGGGCATGGATTCAAAGCCATGAATCCAGGTATCCGGCATGTCGCCGCGCACCACCGGAATGTGGGTGTTTTTTTCAGCAGAAAATGCATCGTAAAAATCCTCCAGCCGGCCGAACTTCACTTTGACGCCAGGCAATTGCTTGGCCGCCGTGTCCAGCAGCTTGTTGACCTGGGCAGTCGTGGGCGGACCTTGATTGTCGCTGGTCATAATCATGGCCAGCCAGGTATGATACGGCCAGTCCTTCGGGGGCAGGAGTTCCGTACCATATTCGGGGGAATAAAGCGTTAATATCCGTGAGCCATCGGGGCCTTCCCACCAGAACAACAGCGGAACTTGCATGGCTTTGCTGCCGCCATTGCAGCCGACTTGCAGAAAATTCACCCCGGCATGCTTGAATAGCGTGGGCAGCACCCAGGTATGTTCGGGCACGTCCGTCATTTTGGCCGCCCGTGGCAGGGGCAAACCATTGTCGTGAGTGATATAGGCGGAATAAGTCATGCCTTCCACCAAATCCTCGAGGTCGAGAGTCTCGGTTTCGATGCTGAAAGGCATGGCATGAACGGCCAGCCGGCCTTTTTTGACCGCCGTTACGAGTTTTTCGCGGCGCTCGGGAGTCTGGCCGGCCCACAACATTTCTTTCAACGGCCAGCCGGGCACGGTCCAGGCAAATTGTTTATCGGGTGGCAGGGTGCTCGACTGGTCAATCACCGACAATGCGCGGTCAGCAAATTGGGTGCGATAACGGGTAAGGATGTTGGTGACGAGGTCGGTGTAACCGATGTCAAAATGCGTTTTAAAGACCACCACAATTTCCTTCACCTCGCATTGGGCTGGTACAGTGGACATTTGCAGCAACAGTGCTGCCGACAAGGCGAGAATCGGTGCCGTAATTTTATTTTTCATGTGGGACCTGGACTGTGTGGGATTAGGTGTGTGAACGTAATTTTATATCACACAGTATGTTAAAAAAGTGTCCGGCACGCCATACCGCATTCGAGGTATATTACCGGTTTTTTTGGAAAAAATGGCGACCGGGGAGGGCCGCCATTGCGGAACTAGAATGGAAGACGAGTGTTATTTTGTATCGACGGCGGGCGAGTTTCGCACGGTCACATCTTTCACATCGTCGGCAAATACGGCGGCTTTGACGCCGGGGGCAACCTGTGGTTTGAAATTATCAATTTCCAGTCCTTGTACATCCGCAAACGCAGCGGCGGGGCGCAGATCATTCGTCTGAAAATTGACGGTGATGTTCGCCAGTTCAAGGTCTTTAACGTGGCGGGCGTAAACGCCGTAAGCGGGCAGGGTGCCGAGGTGGCGTGGTTCCGGATAACCTTCGGCCAGTTCCTTGGGCACGATGGCGGCGTCCTTGGCAGTGCCGCCGCCGTTACTGGTCAGGCGCACGTTCTCGATGCGCACACCCTCAACCGGTTGTTCGGGCAGGCCCATGATTTGGATGCCGCTCATTTTGCCGACGCCGTCAGCAATGATATTGGAAATTAAAATATTCCGGGCGCGGCTGTTGGTGGTGACGCCGGGTGTGCGGTTGCGTTTGCCGGTGGTGACGTAGATGGCGTAGTCGGGAATGTCCATCATCGTAATGTTGTTGATGGTGATATTATCCATGATGCCGCCGTCCACTTCTTCCAGCGCCAGGCCGCGGCAGCCACGGAAGGTGCAGTTGGCCACGGTGCAATTGCGGAAGCCGCCGCTGGATTCGGTGCCGAACTTGATACGGCCATTGTGGTTTTTGCTTGGCTTCATGGTGCCGTCAATCAGCGTGCCTTCCTCGAAACCAGAGACCTGGCAGTTGACGATGGTGAGATTTTCCGTGGGCCGCCATTCACCGAGCGCATAGGTGCTTTTGGGGCAAAGGCCGTCGTCATTGGGCGAATTGATGCGGCAGTTGCTCACCATCGTGTTGCGGCAACAATCAATATCGATGCCATCGCGGTCGGTATCCATCGTGACATTGTCCACGGTCAGGTTGTCGCAGCCGGTAACGAGAATTGCAAAATGGCCGCCATGAAAAATCGTCACGTCGCGCAGGAGCACATTGCGGCAGAGTTTGAGCGAAATGGCCTTGTTGCCGAGCCGAACGGGCGGAGCGGCATTCGTGACGGGCGGATCAAATTTATTGAAGCCGACCATGCGGTCGAGAATCCCATCGCTGCGCACGAGACCGCCGCCATTGATGGTGCCTTGGCCGGTGATGAAGACGTTGGTCAAATTTTCACCCCAAATGAGGCTGTTGTGAAAAAAACAATGGCCGCCGTCCTGATAACCGCCGAGCGTGAAGGGTTCTGTTTCATCGTAGACATTCATGTCCTGCGGCGCGCCGAGGATGGTTGCGCCCGCATCAATGAGCAGGTGAATGTTGCTCTTGAGATGGATGGAACCGCTTAAATAAGTTCCGGTTGGCACCAGCACCGTGCCGCCACCCGTTTCAGCCGCAGCGTCAATTGCCTTGTTGATGGCGGGACTATCGAGGGTTTTTCCGTCGCCCACCGCGCCATAATCGCGCACGTTGAAATCAGTTTTGGCGGATGGTTCGGCGGCGTTCGCCAGATTGCCAGCGCTGAACAGGGCGGCAAAAAGGACAGCTAGGATTGGGTTTTTCATGCTTGGTGTTGGCAGCGTAAATTGGGGTGGCTGAGGATACAATGACGAAACAATCCGTGTGGTGGCTACAAAATTATGGTCGGATATATGTTCTAGTCACAAGCGAGGCCAAATCTGGCAGGCTGTTGCAACTTAACGCCAAACAAAATCGTCCTATTTCAAATAACATGGCCACAATCTACAAACCCGGGATTCGCCCCGCATTCCGCTGGCTGCTTTTTCTGCCTGTCATCGCCGGTGTTTTGTGCCCAGCCCGGACTGTGTGCGCCGCCCAAAGCGAATGGGTCAGTCAGGGTGCCAATGGCCGCTTGTCGTATAAGGAATTTAACAGCGGCGACCACATCATGGATTTTTCGTATGCCGGTTACATGGGCGGCGGTGTGAAAATTCCCACCGTGCCGGTCAAAGCGACGGTATCGCCAACGGGCGGCGATGACACTGCGGCCATTCAAAACGCCATCAACCAAGTTTCACAATTGGAACTCAAGGATGGTTTTCGCGGCGCGGTCCTGTTGGCACCGGGAACGTTTCAATGCAGCGCACAGTTAACCATCAAGGCGGGCGGCGTGGTTTTGCGCGGCAGTGGTTCGGGCGAAAATGGCACTATCATTAACATGACCGGCCAGCCGCACTTGTGCATCTCAATTGCCGGTGAAGGCGAGGCCAAACCTGCTGGCAAAGCCACCGGCATCACGGATGCGTATGTGCCGTCGGGCGGATACTCGTTTCACGTCGCGAATGCGGAAGGTTTTAGTCCCGGTGATACCATTCTGGTGGATCGTCCCGCCACGCCGGCGTGGGTGAAATTCATGGGCATGGATACGCTGGTACGCAATGGCAAGGCCGAGCACTGGGTGTCTGGCGAAATGCACACGGAGCGAACCATCAAATCCGTTGCGGGTAATTTAATCACCTTGGAAGTGCCGCTGGCCGATTCGTTTGATGCGCGGTATTTGAATCCGCCGGGTGGCTCGATTGTGAAATGCAATCTGCGGGAACGTCCGACGCAAATCGGCGTGGAGCAGTTGCGAATTGTTTCCGCGCCGCTGGCGGCCACGATTGACCAGCCGTTGAACCGGGCCTTGCACATGGACGGCGTTTCAGATGCGTGGGTGCGCGATTTGAAAGTGGAAAACACCATCAACAGTTTTTATTTCGGCGGCAATACGAGCCGCCTCACCGTTGAAAACGTGGACATTCATCATGCGGTGGCGAGCATCGGTTCGGCCAAGCCCGAGGATTTTTGGACGGGCGGCACGCAAACGCTCGTAAACCGCTGTTCGGCCACGGGCAACAACGTGTTTTATTTTTCCACCGGCGCGCGCATGATGGGGCCCGTGGTGGTGTTGAATTGTGTATTTAACGGCAATGGCCATATCCAGCCGCACATGCGCTGGGCCACGGGTTTGCTGGTGGATAACTGCAAGGTGCCCGAAAGCGGGATTGACCTCATGGACCGCGGCATCATGGGCTCGGGCCACGGCTGGACGATTGGCTGGTCGGTGGTGTGGAATTGCACGGCCAAAACCTTTCTGGTGCAACAGCCGCCGGGTTCCATGAACTGGGCGATTGGGTGCAAGGGTGCCGAGGAAACCGGCACGCAGCCTGGCAGCCCCAAGGGAACCAAGCTGCCGTCGGGCATTTTTGAATCCCACGGCAGCCCGGTGACGCCCGAAAGCCTCTATCTGGCCCAATTAAAAGAACGGCTGGGCCCGCAGGCATTGGCGAATATTGGCTATTAGGTGCCGGGTGGTTTGACGGTGTAAATATGCGATTTTTTTCGGTTTTGGGCCGGATGAAATGGCCGAAAGCGGGCTTTACCCTCTCAAAATAAGGCCGTTTATTCGCTTTACATGAGTATGTCAAAACCTTATTCTTTTGAACTCATTTAACTATGGAAGCGAAGACGAAGACGATTGAACAATTTAAGACGCACGCTAAAGACACTGGCTCTGCGGACGTGCAAATTGCGTTGCTGACGCACCGCATCAACCATTTGACCGAGCATTTGCAGTCCAACAGCAAGGACCACAGCTCCCGTCGTGGTTTGCTCATGATGGTCGGCCAGCGCCGCCGTTTGCTGGACTATCTGCAAAGCACGGACTTGAGCCGTTATCAAGCGGTAGCCAAGAAGCTAAAGCTCCGGCACTAACAATTCGAGAAAGGCGGGCGGTCTTACTTCAAGCCCGCCTTTCGCATTTGGAATTGGATGGTCCGCGCGAGCAATCCCGTTCCTCAACCAACAAATCGCGCAGGATAACCGCTACCTTCGGGAAATTTCATTCAGCTCCGAGCATTTTCGGGGTTCACTGAAGTTCCTCTGGGGGTGGCGGCAAGAAAGATATGTCACATAAAATAACCGCCGCCATCGGCGATAAACAAATTACCATTGAAACCGGCAAACTGGCCAAGCAGGCCGACGGTGCTGTCACTGTACAGTTGGGTGAAACCATCGTTGTGGTAGCCGCCGTGGCTGCCACCAAAGCCAAAGAAGGCCAGGACTTTTTCCCGTTGACCGTTGATTACCGCGAAAAAGCGGCCGCAGCCGGCAAATTCCCCGGCGGCTACTTCAAGCGCGAAGGCCGTCCCACCGAAAAAGAAATTCTTACCTGCCGTCTCACCGACCGTCCCATCCGCCCCTTGTTCCCCAAGGGTTGGTACAACGAGGTGCAGGTGCAAACCATCCTCCTCAGCGCGGATGGCGAAAATGAACCGGACATCCTGAGCATCCTCGGCGCGAGCGCGGCGTTGATGGTCAGCGATATTCCCTGGGCCGGCCCGCTGGGTGCCGTGCGCGTGGGCCGCGTAGGCGGCAAGTTCGTGGCCAACCCCACTCATGTCGAGCAGGCTGAGAGCGATCTGGACCTCGTCTATGTCGGCAACGACAAAGACGTCGTCATGTTTGAAGGCGCCGCCAAGGAAATCACCGAGGCTGACTTTAATGCCGCGCTCAAGTACGCGCAGGAAGTCATCCAGCCGATCATCACGGCGCAGAAGGAACTCGCCGCGAAGTTTGGCAAGAAGAAGCGCGAAATCACGCTGAAGATTGTTCCTGACGAAATTTTGTCGGAAGCCAAGGCGCTCGCCGGCGACCGTTTTGTGCCCGCGCTCCTCACGCCCGGCAAGCTCGCCCGCGAAGGCGCATGCAACGCCATCAAGGACGAAGTCGGTGCCAAGCTCGTCGAGAAGTTCGGCGCGGAAAAAGTCACGCAGTTCGTTATCAACGACGCGTTCTATTACATCCAAAAGGAAGCCGTCCGCAAATTGATCCTTGAAAACGGCAAGCGCCTCGACGGCCGTAGCTTTGACCAGATTCGTACGATCACCAGCGAAGTGGGCATTCTCCCGCGCGCTCACGGTTCGGCGTTGTTCTCCCGCGGTGAAACGCAGGCGGTAACGCTCGCCACCCTCGGCACCGGCGACGACACCCAGGAATTTGATTCGTATACTGGCGGCGAAAACACCAAGCGGTTCATCCTGCATTATAACTTCCCGAATTTCTCCGTGGGCGAAACCGGCCGCATTAGCGGTCCCGGCCGCCGCGAAATCGGCCACGGCGCGCTCGCCGAGCGCAGCATTGAGCCGATGATTCCGTTGAAGGATTATCCCTACGCCGTGCGCGTTACCAGCGAGATCATGGAGTCCAACGGTTCCACCTCGATGGCCTCCGTTTGCGGCGGTACGCTGGCCCTCATGGACGCTGGCGTTCCGATGATTCGTCCCGTGGCCGGCATCAGCGTCGGCATCTGTACTGAATCCGACAGCGGCGGTTTTTCCAAGTACCAGCTCCTGACCGACATCATCGGCTGGGAAGATGCGTATTGCGACATGGATTGCAAAATCGCCGGCACCGAGAAGGGCATCACCGGCTTCCAATTGGACCTCAAGCTCAAAGGTTTGCCCCATGCCATCATGGAACTGGCGATTGAAAAGGCCCGCATCGCGCGTCTCTTCATCCTGGGCGAAATGGCCAAGACCATCGCCACTCCGCGCAAGGACATCAGCCCTTACGCTCCGCGCATCACCACCCTCAAGGTGAACCCGGAAAAGATCGGCGCCATCATCGGACCCGGCGGCAAGAACATCAAGAAGCTCGTCGAGGAATCCGGTTGCGAAATCGACATCGAAGACGATGGCACAGTCAACATCTTCTCCGTTTCGGCGGAAGGCATGAAGATTGCCGTCGATGCCATCACCGGCATGACCTCGGAGGCCGAAATCGGCAAGATTTATCGTGGCAAAGTTGTCACCGTGAAGGAATTCGGCGCTTTCGTGGAATTCCTGCCCGGCAAGGACGGCTTGGTACACATCAGCGAACTCGCCAACTTCCGCGTGAAGAAGACCGAGGACATAGTGAAGGTCGGCGACGACATCACGGTGAAGTGCCTGGGCGTGGATGAAAAAGGCCGCGTGCGCCTCTCGCGCAAGGCCGCCATGGAAGACCGCGACAAAGAAATGGCCGCGGAACCCAAGGCCTAAGCCAAGAAATAATTCAAATCAAACGCGGATGGCGAAAGCTGTCCGCGTTTTTTATTTTGACGTACGATGCTCAATTGTGCCACATTCGAGACATGACTGAGATTTTCAGGGTGCGCATTGAGCGCAAATTGATTGCGCAAGCCTCCAAGGTGGCCGAGGAGATTGGCACGACGCCAGGCGAGGTGGTGCGGATGTTGTTCAAGCAAATGGCCAAACGGCGCACGATCCCGTTTCCGTTGCATGCCGATGCCCCGGAGGATGAAATTTTTAGCTCTGCCGAACGGCGTAACAAGCTGGCCGATCAATTTTGATGCAGCCGAATCCGCAAGCAGGGGAAGTGTGGTTTGTCGATTTTGGAATGGTCGGGAAACCGCGATGGGTATTGGTCATCGGACGCCATAACGACGGGCGGCTGGCAGTGGCCAGCGTGGTGTTGATCACAACCCAATTTTCGGGAACACCCTATGAGATAACACTGCCGAAAGTTCCGTGGCTGCGCGAACAGAGCTACGTGAACGCGCAAAGTATTCAGCCGGTACAATTCACGGAATTTGTGCGCAAGGCACCGGGACAGTTTCAGTCTTCAGTTGTTGCCGAAGTGAAAAAGGCGCTTGCCCGCTGGCTGGCTTTGTAAAATCTTAAATAACAGAGTTTGCTAGCCAATCGTCTGGTCAAAGTCGGTCGGCAAATTCGGGTTACGATGGTGTTTAAACATCCGGTGGATTTGGGCGGGCGTCACGCGGGTGAGGGACAGCGGCGGGATTTCGTGCTCGCCAAAAAAGCCGATGGCATCTGTCTCTGAACTCGGGGTGGCGTTACCGCTGACAAGCGTGCAGTGCACGAAGAATTTATAGACGTGAAAGGCAAAAGGCGGTTCATGCGGATGTTTGCTGCGATCAAATACGGCCAGAATCTTGGTCGCGCGCACGGTGAATCCTGATTCCTCGAAGACCTCGCGTTCCACATTTTCGGCGGGCGATGCGCAGACATCGGCCCAGCCACCGGGCAGGGTCCAGTGGCCGTCGGAGGTTTCGCGCACCAACAGCAATTTGTCGTCGCGAAAAACCACGCCGCGCACATCCACCTTGGGCGTGGCATAACCGTCGTCCTTGCTGAGCAGGCCGACAATCACCTTGGTTTCGAGCTGCGAGGCGCTGGCCAGCATCTCAGCGGCTATCTGGCGGATGGCGTGGTAGCGGTCGATGTCGAACGGGTCCTTGGCGAAGGTCAGGCCGGTTTGGGCAATGGCCGAAAGCCGTTTCGCCCATTCCACCCAATCCAGATTTGCAGGTGGGCTTGCCACTTGACGGTCTGATGGTTCGTCTGGCTTCATGCTTGCGACGCTATTTTTATCTCAATACCTTGTCGAGGCAAAATCTGCGGTGCCGCGAACAAAGCGTTTTTAAAGCTGCCTGCATTTGAATCAAACTATTTCAATCGAAACAGATATTTCGATTTAGCTCGGATGGTGAACGCCATTCAATGCCCTTGGCCTTGAGTTTTTCTTGTTTGAGACGCCAAAACTCATGAACAGAACCGAGGTGGCCGGAGGTTCCATTTTTTTTCATTTCCAGCTCAACTTCATTCTCTATTTGTTTGATGATTTTCTTGTATTTGGGGTCGTCTTCTTTTGCATCACATTTTTCCGAGGATATGTTATCCAGGGCACCGGTGGCACCGAATTGAAGCATGTAAATCCATTCGATTTCCCCATCAGTAACTTTGTAAGTGACCCAACGGCAGACCTCATCCACCTGCGGAATATTTGTCACGCTGGTGGTTTGTTCCTGGCCATTTACCACTTTGGAGGAGGTGGTAATGCTCACAATCTCTCCTGCCCGGTTAGTGTAGGTGCCGGAATCGCCCTTTCGCCATAACGTAAGCGGAACAAAGGGCTGGTTCGTAGCCAAAATCCGAAGCTCGGGGTCTTTAATGAGGGGTGGTATAGTATTTGTAAGGGCCGTCAGGATAAATGCTCGCGTGTGGCCTCCAGCTCTACATTCCACATAATCCCGAAGTCTTGCTTCCAGAACACGAAACGCCTTGTTTGGCTTTTTGAGTTGAAAAAGCGACGGCTGAGTTGATCCTTCCCATGGCGCAATTACAATCGTTTTTAAATCCTCCTCCGTAAGACCCGATCCTTTGGCGATGATGCGAATAGTATTTGTGTCCAGAAGCTCTTGGTCGACCTGTTCAAGATGATTATACGAGAGGTCAATGTGAGATATGTTAAACCCCAAATCCGGCGATGAAGCGGAGATGAATTGGTCCGGAGCTTTTGTGGAAATTTGCGCAGAACTCGCAAAAAATAGAAGGAGTATAAACCCAATTATTATAGAAATAGTTCCTGCTGACCTTTTCATTTTCTGACCGTATTTCCACTTGGAGGCTTTGTCGAGGCGAATTGCGTGTTCGCTTCGTCTGGACGAATTTATTTAGCACCCAACCGCCGGGCAAGTTGCGCCGCGTGAATGTCTGGCGGCGAAAGCTGGCCGGGCGCGATGGCTTCAAACCAGCGGCCGTTGGGTTCGGTGACGGAGGCGATGCCGGGCTGCACACCGACCAGATTCATGGAAGGCGGTCCGAAGCTGGCGGGCGGGAAGGTTTGCGGTTTGGCGGCGCGGATATTCCAAAACGTCCCGCGTGTGCCGCAATGTTTGCCCAAGGCATCGCCGCCGCCGCAGGTCCAGAGACGCGTGCCAGCTCCGGTGTCGATGTCCGTAAACAAATTTTCCGACGGCGCGCGTTCATGATGGTCGAAGCAGAGGTCAATACCACGGCCATTGGCCATGACATTGCCCACGGCGCAATGGTCCACGGAAATGTCGTGGACAAAGCGCGTGCGATAGTCGAAGCCGGTGAACAGATTATCCGCGCCCTCGAAGTTCATGCCGTGATGGCCCGTGCAATGCAGGGCTTTATCCGGCTCGCGTGAGGATTCAAACACAATGTCCTGGATGGTGCAAAACATGCCGCCCGGCATGATGCCGCTGTCGGCGTTGGTAATTACCAAATTGCAGGCCCAACAATCCGAGACGCCGCTAAAAGCGATTGCGTTGTAGCCCAGTTCCTTGAAGTGACCGCCGTAACGGGTGTTGGGAAATTCAAAGGTCAGGTTTTCCACGCCGGATTCCGACACGGTGGGGGCGAATTGGCGAATTTGCGGGTGCCACTGTGCTTTCACAGCAAAACGCAAAGGCCGGTCGAAATGAATTTGGTGGCCGTCAATCCTGGTGATGTGGCAAACGAGCGTGGCATGCGTGCTGCCTTCGAGCTTGCGCGTGTCCCCGGCGTCGCCTGAGTAAAGTTCCTTGGCGAGGGAGTTGTCGGGGTTATCACGCTCGAAAATTTCCACGCGCTGGCCTGCGCTCAGGCGGCTGGTGTCGGACACGGTCAGCACGAATTCACCGCGCTGGGCATCCGCCGTAATTTTTGCCAGCGGCTTGCTGCCGAAGTTGCCTTGGAACCAGATTAAACCGCCGGACCAGGAATAATTCGAGGTGCGCATACCGCCAGTGGTTTCGCCCCAGTTCGGTTTGATGTCATTCAATGGCGTTGGAAAAAACAAGATGGTCTTGCCGGGACCGGCCCCGCGCAGCACCACGTTCGGGCGGTTAATCTCAATAATTTTGGTGATGCGATAGCGGCCTGGCGGAATTTCGATGGCCCCGCTTTTGACCGTGGCGATGGCTTTGAGAAAAGCTTTCGAATCATCGGCCACACCATCGCCGACGGCACCGAAGTCCTTGAGGCTCACGCTGGCCGGCGGGTTAGGCAGGGGAGCTTCGCCGCAGTGATAGCCGGCGTACGAGAAATCGGGCAGGCGGCTGGCCGGGCTCCAGAGTTCGCCATGGGTACCCCACAAGGCGGAGGTGGCAGCAGGCAAGGTGGTGGTGAGGCTGGCAATGGCTCCTGTCAAAATAAGACGACTTAACGCATTCACTCGTTGATTATTACTATGCCGGGAAGCGGCGGCAAGAAAAGTTCAGGCCATACAACCAGTTTGAGATTGGCTTTCAAACGGATTATCGTATCGTGAAAAGCAGAACAAATCTCGAAATCATGGCCAAGCAGAAAACAACCAAGCTTTCCGGCGGGCCGGTTTCCCGGTTCATCCAGCATCATTATCGCCACTTTAATGCGGCGGCGCTAGTGGATGCGGCCAAGGGTTATGTGGCGCACCTCGGCGACGGCGGGCGCATGATGGTTACGCTGGGCGGCGCGATGAGCACCGCTGAACTGGGTCTCTCGCTGGCTGAGATGATCCGGCGCGACAAGGTGCATTTGATTACCTGTACCGGCGCGAATCTGGAGGAGGATGTCTTCAACCTCGTGGCGCATGATTATTACGAGCGTGTGCCGCAATACCGCCAGCTTACGGCCAAGGACGAACAGGCGTTGCTCAACCGCCACATGAACCGCGTGACGGATACGTGCATTCCCGAAGGCGAGGCCATGCGACGCATGGAAAAGGCCATGCTGGAAGTCTGGACCCGTGCCGATGCCGCCGGTGAACATTTTTTCCCGCACGAATTTTTCTACCAGGTCTTGCTCAGTGGCAAATACGAGAAATATTACCAGATTGACCCGAAGAATTCCTGGATGCTGGCTGCGGCCAAAAAGAACCTGCCTATCGTCGTGCCCGGCTGGGAAGATTCCACATTGGGCAATATGTACGCCGCCGCGGTCATCCGTGGCGAAGTAAAGAACGTGCATACGGTTCGCACGGGCATCGAATACATGACCTGGCTGGCGGATTTTTACACGCGCACGACCAAAAAGAGCACGCTGGGCATGTTCCAGATTGGCGGCGGGATTGCGGGCGATTTTCCGATTTGTGTGGTGCCCATGTTGCATCAGGATTTGCAGCGCCGGCACGTGCCGTTGTGGGGATATTTCTGCCAGATCAGTGATTCCACCACGAGCTATGGCAGCTACAGCGGCGCAGTACCCAATGAAAAAATTACCTGGGGCAAACTCGGCATAAAGACGCCGAAATTTATCATCGAGTCGGATGCCACCATTGTTGCGCCGTTGATTTTTGCGCATGTCTTGGGCTGGTGAAGCGGGGATTTTTGCGAGAACTTTGTTAAGGCAATCAGAATTGATTGAGCAGAAAGTGAATTGATTTAAATGAAACCGAATGATTTTTCAGAAGCACGGGTATTAGTCACGGGCGGCGCAGGATTTATCGGCAGCGCGCTGGTCTGGGCCTTGAACCGGCGCGGATGCGACAACGTAGTCGTCTGCGACATCCTGGGCACGAATGAAAAGTGGCGCAACCTGACGCCGCTGCGCTACGCCGATTACGTGGAAGCCGCCGATTTGCTGCCGCGCCTGCAAAGCGGTGCGCTCGGCAAGTTTGACCTGATTTTGCACATGGGCGCGTGCTCCGCCACGACGGAAAAAGACGCGACCTATCTCATCAAAAACAATTTCGAGTTCACCAAGGACCTGGCGAACTGGGCGCTGGCCAACAAGGTGCGCTTTGTCTATGCGTCCTCGGCGGCGACCTATGGCGACGGCACGATGGGCATGGAAGATGACGACAGCAAGCTCGATACGTTGCGGCCGTTGAACATGTATGGTTACTCCAAGCAACTGTTCGACCAGTACGCCAAGCGCGCCGGGGTGCTCAATAAAATGGTGGGCCTGAAGTTTTTTAATGTCTTCGGCCCGAACGAAGATCACAAGGCGGACATGCGTTCGCTCGTGCATAAGAGCTTTGCGCAGGTGCAGGAAAAGGGTGTCATTCAGTTGTTCCAGAGCTATCGCAAGGAATACAAGGACGGTGAACAGAAGCGCGATTTCCTGTACGTGAAAGATTGCGTGGCCATGACGCTGCATCTGGCGGCAACGCCACGGGCCAATGGTTTGTTTAACATTGGTTCCGGCCAGGCGCGCACGTGGATTGACCTTTCCAACGCAGTGTTTACGGCGTTGAAGAAAAAGCCGGTCATCAAGTTCATTGCCATGCCGGAAACCATTCGCGACAAGTACCAATATTTTACGCAGGCGAATCTGTTGCGCTTGCGCGGTGCGGGCTATGCCGCGCCGGTGACCTCGCTGGAAAATGCAGTGCACGATTACGTGCGCAAGTATCTCGTGCTGGACAAGCGGCTTGAACCGGGTGTGGATTAAGCGCGCTTAGCAGGCGCTTGCTGCGGCGGCAGGGGATACGACCATCCGCGAACAGGGGATACACGTATCGCCTAAAATACCTCGTAACGTTCCTTGCCGGAATTGACGTCTCATATTCATAATTCAAAAAATGAATATGCAACGACACCTCACATTTGCGTTCCTGGCGATTTTAGGTTTGCTGGCGGCACCTTTGCTGGCAGACGATTTTGCTGCAACCACTGCGCTGGTGGGGCACAACGGCACTACGTTGGTGACGCCGGTTAATCAGGTCGTTGCGCCCGCCGGCAAGCTGGTGGAACTGCCCGGCATGCGGCCACAGGCGTTGGCGTTGAGCCCGGACGGCAAATTGCTTGTCACCGCCGGTCTCACGCATGAGTTGGTGGTGCTTGACCCTGCCACGGGTACTATTTCCCAGCATGTTCCGTTTCCCTCCGACAAAGCCCAGCAGCAAGCAGCGGTGTCAGCGCAAATTCTCTCGCCGGACGGCAAAGCGCAGTTGAGCTTTACGGGCTTGGCCTTTTCGCCGGATGGAAAGCACCTTTACCTCTCGAACGTCAACGGCGACATCAAGGTTTTCGCCGTGGATGCTGCGGACAAAATTTCGCCGCTGTATTCCTTTGCCCTGCCGCTGGCCAAGGCACCGGACCGCGAAGAAGAAATTCCCGCCGGCATTACCGTTTCAGCCGACAATAAAAAAATTTACATCGCCCTGAATCTTTCGAACCGGCTGATCGAGATGGACGCCATTACGGGCCAGGTTTTGCGCACCTGGGACGTGGGTGTTGCGCCTTATGATGTGGTGCTCGCGGGGCAAAAGGCGTATGTGAGCAACTGGGGTGGTCGCCGGCCGGATACCAACAGCCCCACCGGTCCCGCCGGACGCGGCATGCTGGTGCGAGTGGATGCGCGGAGCATTGCGAATGAAGGCTCGTTGACGGTGATTGATTTGACGCGTGAGCCGGCAGCGGGTGCCAGCCACGAAATTGTGCTTGGACCGCACGCATGCGCAGAGACGTTGTCGCCGAATGGGCGTTATTTGGTCGTGGCGACCGCGGGTAACGACATGTTGAACGTGTTGGACACGCGTTCGGATGAAATTGTGGAGAGCATCAGTGCGCGGCAAAATCCCGGTGATTTGTTCGGCGCACAACCGAACGCGCTGGCGTTTGATAAATCCGGCAAAAAGTTGTACGTGGCCAATGGCACGCAAAACGCCGTGGCCGTTTTTCAATTCAAACCGGCGGCTTCGCAATGGTTAGGCCTGATGCCCGTGGGCTGGTTCCCGGGAGCCGTGGTGTTTGATGCCAAGCACGAGCAAATTTGCGTGGCCAACATTAAGGACATTGCCACCACCGTGCAGAATGCCCACGGCGGTGCCACGGGCCGGGGTTTCAATACGCATCAATACGCGGGCACCTTGTCGTTGGTGCCGGTGCCGGCCAAGAAGACGCTGGACACATACACGCAAACTGCCCTGGCGAATTTACGGTATCCGTTGCTGGCGGAGGCGAAGCTGCCGGTGCGCCCCGGCCGCACTGCCGTGCCGGTGCCGGAACGCGTTGGCGAACCGAGCGTGTTCAAGCATGTCATTTATATCATCAAGGAAAACCGGAGCTACGACCAGGTGCTTGGCGATGTGAAGTCCGGCAACGGCGCGCCGGACTTGTGTATTTTCGGCGAGCGCGTGACGCCCAATCAGCACAAGATTGTTCACGATTTTGTGTTATTGGATAACATTTATTGCTCCGGCATTTTAAGTGCCGACGGCCATAACTGGGCCATGGGCGGCATGGCCACGGACTATCTGGAGCGCGAATTTGCGGGCTGGCCGCGAAGTTATCCCTGCGGTGGTGAAGGTGCTGATGGCCGGGATGCCATGGCTTATTCACCCGCCGGTTTCATCTGGGACGATGCCCTGGCGCATGGCAAAAGCGTCGTTGATTTTGGTGAATTTACATCCGGCACACGGAAGCATTGGAAGGACCCGTCCCGCAGGGGCAGGATTGGCTTTACCGAAACATACAAGGACTTCATCACCGGCGCGAATGAGATTCAATATGGTTCGTACCCGGACATCGAGGCACTGCGGCCGTTCATGGTCACCAATTTTCTAGGCTGGGACCTGGACGTGCCGGATGTGTGGCGCGCCAAGTTTTTTAACGAGAGCCTTGCGAAATATGAGCAGGACGGCAATTTGCCCAATCTCATACTGCTGTACCTGCCGAATGATCATACCGGCGGGACGTCACCGGGCAAACCCACGCCAGCGGCGCAAGTGGCCGATAACGACCTGGCCGTAGGCCGTGTGGTCGAGGCGCTGAGCCGTAGTTCGTTCTGGAAGGATACCTGCGTGTTCGTCATGGAAGATGACCCGCAAAACGGCTGGGACCATGTCAGCGGGTACCGGAGTACGGCTTACGTGGCCAGCGCCTACACGCGGCGCAACGTGGTGGTTTCCACGCAATACAATCAGACGAGTTTGTTGCGCACCATGGAATTGATGCTGGGCCTGCCGCCGATGAACCAGATGGACGCCACGGCCACGCCGATGTTTGATTGCTTCACCAATACGCCGGATTTCACCGCGTTTGATTCCGTGACCAACCAGGTGCCGCTGGATCAGGTGGGGGCGTCGTCGAAAAAGATTGCCGATGCGCAACAGCGCAAGGACGCGGTGGTTTCCGCCGGCCTGCCGCTGGATAAACCGGACCAGTGCAACGAGGACGTGCTCAACCGCATCCTCTGGCGCGCGATGATGGGCAACAAACCGTATCCGGAATGGGCCGTCAAAGTCGTGGGAGATGATTAGGGCGTGGTAGAATGGTGGGCACTACAGGATTCGAACCTGTGACCGTCTCCGTGTAAAGGAGCTGCGCTACCGCTGCGCCAAGCGCCCAACCAATTTGCCGGACGGCTGAATACTATGCCGGAAAGCTACGGTGCGGAAAAGCGTAAAGCGCGGGAAAATATTTGCCCGTTAAAACGCGATTTGACTCAAAAAGAATGTTACCGCAGGCGGGGTGGGATGGAACGAAGAAGCCATACGTTGACTCAAAAGGGATGTTACCGAGCCATGGACACCAAAATGAGTCAAAGAACACGGATGGAAGTGCTGGTCAAGCGGCGGGAACGATACGCGCGGGCCGGCAAGGAACACAA
>Ga0265327_10002470_pt1 | contig 19455 bp, 19 predicted proteins | sample 41621metaG_FD_202089 | JGI IMG/M metagenome (GOLD analysis project Ga0265327, IMG submission 202089) | Rhizosphere microbial communities from Carex aquatilis grown in University of Washington, Seatle, WA, United States - 4-16-21 metaG | ecosystem: Host-associated > Plants > Roots > Rhizosphere...
TTATTATTTATTAATTGAACCAGAGTGCCTTCCGGCAAACTTTGATGAACTTCAAACATTGTTTTTGGGGGATGAACGTACAAATCCATAGCACTCATTTTTCTAAAGTTACAAAAAAAGACTCGGCTTGCAAATGAGCCAATTCAAATTTTAAGCAATATGATCAGCGCCAAAATATTTATGCAATGCCTCCGGCAACAGAATATTATTTTCTGTTTGATGATTTTCCAACAAGCATGCAACAATCCGCGGCAATGCAAGCGAACTGCCGTTTAATGTATGGACCAATTGCATTTTATTATTAGCGTCTTTAAAACGGATCTTCATCCTATTGCTTTGAAAACTTTCAAAATTGCTGACAGAACTCACCTCCAGCCATTTTTGTTGCGCAGCGCTATACACTTCAAAATCGTAAGTGAGTGCTGATGCAAAACTCATATCACCTCCACACAATTTTAAAATGCGATATTGCAATCCTAATGTCAACAATAATTTTTCAACATGTCTTACCATTTCTTCAAGCACGTCATAACTTTTTTCTGGAGTCACCAATTGAACGATTTCCACTTTATCAAACTGATGAAGACGATTTAAACCGCGAACATCTTTGCCATAACTTCCCGCTTCCCTTCTGAAGCATGGCGTGTATGCAGTCATCTTAATTGGCAAATCATTTTCTTTCACTATCTCATCCCTGTAAATATTTGTTACAGGAACTTCAGCAGTTGGTATCAGATAAAATTTGTCTTCATTCACATAATACATCTGCCCTTCTTTATCAGGCAATTGACCAGTGCCAAAAGCGCTCGCTTCATTCACCATCAATGGCGGCTGATATTCTTTGTAACCTGCGGCAGAATTATAATCCAAAAAATATTGGATCAATGCTCTTTGAAGTTTCGCTCCTTTATTCACATAAAAAGGAAATCCGCTTCCTGTTATTTTATTGCCTAATTCAAAATCGATCAAATTGTATTTTTTTGCCAAATCCCAGTGTGGAACTGCATTTGCGGGGAGTTGTGGTTTACTGCCGCCTTCACGAACAGTGATATTATCATCAGGTGTTTTGCCTGCGGGTACTAGAGATGAAGGAAGATTAGGGAGCCTTAATATTATTTCATTCAATTTATTTTCTGTTGCAGAAAGATTTTCAGAAATCGGTTGCAAAGAAGATTTTAATGAAGCTACTTCCCGTTTTTTTTCATCAGCTTTTTCATTTTCTTTTTTCGCCATCAACTGCCCAATCTCTTTGGAAGCAGCATTTAGTTTTGATTGTGTGGTATCAGATTCTGTTTGTAACTTCTTTCGCTGACTATCTAATTCAATGATCTCATCAACAAGACTCAGATCTTTAAAATTTTTGATCGCTAATCTTTCTTTCACTAAATCCTTATTGTCTTTTATAAACTTCACGTCTAACATGCCCTTAAATTTTTTGCAAAGGTAATCCTTGCCTTGGAGATGAGCAACGAAGCAAATAATAGAGCAGTATATCAATTTGTAAAAAATCTCACGCAGAGGTATCTGAGTTTTGAAATAGTAGAATTGACCGCATATCCTGCGCCTCTGAGTGAGATTAAAAAAGAGACATTAGGATAATTGGAATAAAGAATGAAAAATCATGAATTAGAAAGTAATTTTATAAAAAACATTTTATGATAGATACAACCATGATCACCACCAGCATTGCACTCGATGGCTATAAAATAACAAAAAATCTAGGTGTCGTAAGAGGCATTACAGTTCGCTCAAGAAGTTTGCTTGGCAACATTGCTGGTGGCTTGCAAAGCCTTGTTGGCGGAAAAATTTCTATATACGTGGAACTTTGCGAAGCTTCCCGTGAAGAAGCGTTTCAGCATCTGGTTCAGCATGCAACGGAGCGTGGGGCAAATGCCATCATCAATATGCGATATGATGCAAATGAAGTAATAAGCGGGGTAACTGAAGTTTTGGCTTATGGAACAGCAGTAATTGCGGAGAAGATAGGGTGAATGGTCAATGGTGAATGATGAATATGGGATTATTCGTTTCCCTTCTTCGTATATACATCGGGGTTATGCTTGTGCATGAACCGTTTGAGTTCTTCAATCGGCTTGAACCCAAATTTTTCATATAGCGAGTGAGCATCAAGCGTGCCTAACATCCATCTGCGCAAACCTTGCAGGTCATGATAATTGATGACCACTTCCATTAACCATTTGCTTAATCCTCTGCCGCGATAATCTTCATCAATAAATACATCAGCCAAATATGCAAAGGTTGCTTTGTCTGAGACAACTCTTGCAAAACCAATTTGTTTTTCTTTTTCATATACTCCAAAACAGATAGAACCTTCAATAGATTTTTTTACTATCTCCATCGGGATATTTTTTGCCCAATAAGATTTGTTTGAAATATAATCGTGAACATAATCCACGTTCAGTAAACTTTTATCATCAGATATCTTATATTGTTCTTTATACAAAATCATATTAAATCATTTGTTACAAAGGTAAAAGCGATGACGCATAAGATTTCCCATTCACCATTCCCCATTGACCATTCACTATATTTGCAAAATGACAGAGGCAAGAAATGATCTACAATCAAGATGGTGGAACCTGGAAGCAAAGCTGGTGGAACGTTTCGGCAAAAAGCCAGATATGGAAGCCATTTTGTTTTTGATTGGTGTGCAGGAGTTTGGCGACATCAAAGAAAAATTCGGCAAAGAACAAAAACAGGATCTGATGCATGTCGCAGTGTGCAGCCTGTTTGCACAAAGCGGTTATTATGAACTTGAAAAAGTGGATGAAGATGGCTGGCCACATTTCAAACAATTAAAAGCATTGCCGGTGATGAACATGATAGAACAGGAAAATTTTTTGAAAGATCATGTGCTGCTTTATTTTGAGAACATGAATTTCTGAGGAACGATGGTAGATGTTCGATAATGGATGACTGAGCTTTGCTTTAAAATCGCCCCAAAATATTTTAATTAAAATATTATGCATAGAATTTCACTACTAGCCTTTTTGCTATTTATTTTTTATGCATGCAATCCAAAACTTTCAAATGGCTTGCGAAAAAATGATTTGAAAAAAGATGTAGAGATGATCACTGATAAAGGCACGATGATAATCCGTTTATCAGACTCAACTCCGTTGCACCGCGACAATTTTCTGAAATTAGTGAATCAAGGGTTTTATGATAGTATGCTCTTCCATCGCGTTATAAATAATTTTATGATTCAATGCGGTGACCCAAACAGCAAGCATGCAAAAACCGGAGAGCAATTAGGCGATGGCGATTTGTCTTATACTATTCCAGCAGAATTTCGGTCAGGCTTGTTTCATTATAAAGGCGTGATCGCAGCAGCGAGAACAGGCGATGATGTGAACCCCAAAAAAGAAAGCAGTGCTTGCCAGTTTTATCTTGTTAAAGGAAAAATGTTCACTCCCGAAACATATTTAAAAGAGGAGAAAAGAGCCTTCAGGAAAATACCTGAAGACCAAAAACAAACCTATATGAAAATAGGCGGCACGCCACACCTCGATGGTGGTTATACTGTTTTCGGGGTAACGATAAGAGGGCTGGATGTCATCGATTCCATATCAGCCGTAAAAACTGATTCTAATGATAGGCCGCTTACTGATATTCGTATTGTTAAAGCAAGGTTGATAAAAAGAACCAAATAATTTTAAGATAGCTCGAGATTTACCAAACCCTTTTTGTAATCTTTGCAACACAAATTTTTTATATGAATTTTCCTGAAAACTTACGCTACACAAAAGATCATGAATGGATAAGAATTGAAAGTGGCGATATCGCAGTAATCGGTATCACCGATTTCGCACAGGGAGAACTTGGCGATATCGTGTACGTGGAAATCGAAACAGTGGGCCAAACGCTTTCTGCGGAAACAGTGTTCGGCACTGTGGAAGCAGTAAAAACTGTTTCTGATCTTTATTTGCCAGTTGATGCAACGATTGAAGAAGTAAATCCTGCATTAGCAAGTTCACCAGAATTGGTGAATTCCGATCCTTATGGCGAAGGATGGATGGCGAAAATAAAATTGAGCAATCCGGCTGATGTTGAAAAACTAATGGATGCTGCGGCTTATCAGGCAACAGTTAGCTAAAATCAGGGAACATATCAGAGCATTTGGCTATAACACCTACATATAACGAACAGGAATTGATTGCAGCCCTTAAAACAAAGGACGAGCAATCCTATAGTTATTTGTATGATAATTATTCAGGAGCGTTGTATAGCATTATCAAACAGATAGTGCTAGATGGAGAACTGGCTAATGATGTTTTACAGGAAGTTTTTATCAATATCTGGCGAAAGATTGAAAGTTATGATGCTACGAAAGGAAGGCTTTTTACATGGATGCTCAACATCGCAAGAAATGCTTCAATCGATACAATCCGATCCAAGAGTTTCCAGAACACACAAAAAAACCAAGAATTATCAAATAACGTAAATATAAGCAGTAGTATAAGCAACCAGACAATTCTTCCAGACATTGATAACATTGGCCTTAGAAAAACTCTGGGAACCCTAAAAGAAGAGCACCGCATTTTGATTGAGCTTGCTTATTTTAAAGGCTACACTCACGAGGAAATAGCTAAGATAGAGGGAATTCCTTTAGGCACGGTGAAGACCCGTATTAGAAATGCTTTGTTGCAACTAAGACAATATTTGAAATAAAAAGTGAACGTAAAAGAATACATATCAAGCGGAATTATTGAAAGCTATGTGCTTGGACTCGCAAGCCCAGAAGAGCGCGTAGAATTCGAACGCATGTGCGATTCATATCCAGAAATCCGCGAGGCAAGGGATGCGTTTGAATTGTCTTTTGAAAAAAATGCATTGAGCAACGCCATTGAACCGCCTGCGCATTTAAAGAATGAAATTTTTGCGAAGCTTCATTCTGAAGGAAATAATACACAAGCAGACAATTCTTTTAAAAAAGAAAATGCTCCTGCAACTGTTGTTGCAATGGGCTGGCTTCGCTATGTTGCTGCTGCATCAATTGTTCTTTTGATTGCGAGCACCGTACTCAATTATTATTTCTTCAGCCAATACAAAGAATATAGCGCGAAATACGATCAGCTCGTGCAGAACCAAACACAAATGGCATCTGCAAATCAAACATTGCAAACAAAGCTGCAAGATTATGAATCTGCTTTAAGCATGATGAAAGATCCCGCAATGGCTGTTGTGAAAATGCCAAGCATCCCAAAAGGGCCAAATCCAAATAGCCTTACCACAGTTTATTGGGATACAAAATCAAAAGATGTTTATCTGCTTGTTAATAATCTTCCCGAACCAACATCAGACAAGCAATACCAGCTTTGGGCATTGGTTGATGGCAAGCCTGTAGATGCTGGTGTATTTGACATCAGTAAAGACAATCTTTCATTTGTCAAGATGAAAAATATTCCGCGTGCACAAGCATTCGCAATCACCCTTGAGAAAAAAGGTGGAAGTCCAACTCCTGATATGACAGCATTATATGTGCTGGGAAAAGTTTCGTGATTTTTTTTGATATCAGCATTTTTCCTTTTTCCACTTATGTTGTGTTACTCACATGTGCTGCAGTAATCTTATTCAGCTCTGGTTTCAATTTAATATTCACTTCAAGGTCTCGAGGCTCACAGCTAAAACTCGTAGCTTATTTTCACGATATTCAGATTAATTTATCAATTGTTGAAATAAAAAAAATCACTTCATCTCTTTTTTTATTTTATTACATCGTGAAATTCTTCAGCCTGATACAAAAACTATTAAGTAAAATATTTGTACCGATAACCTGGACATTAATAATCATTATCCTCCTTGCAATGCCAGGCTCTATGTTGCCAAAGGAGGAAGGTTTTGCAATCCCCAACTTCGATAAGTTTGTTCATTCGACCGTTTTTGGGATGATGGTTTTTTTCTGGTGCTTTTATTTCAACACAAAAAAATATTCTTCAAAAAAACTTGCGCTACTTTTCTTTCTTGCTTTTTTTTCTGCAAATGCTTTAGGGATTGGGATGGAATTTGTTCAAAGATGCTGTATTCCTTTTCGTGATTTTGACGAGGCCGATATGATTTTTGATATGATTGGCGCAGGTATTAGCTATGGCATCTGTAATATCTTTTTGCTTGGGGAAAAAAATTCTCAATAAGATTTTTTTCCTGCCCATCTAATCCCCAATCCTACTTATCAATTTTTTTTTGGATGGATTTTTACGGTGAGGGAAACCTAGCAATTCTACTGCAAGATTTACTATAGCTTAAAGATTAAATTAATTTGCAAAGAATGATTGATAGGGAAATGTGGCCTTGAAGATGGAAAAAATGTGGGAGTGCATACAAAAAATCAAGCCCCTGTGGAAACAGGGGCCGTAACCAAAACTAACTGCTTATGAGAAAATTGACTGCTTTGTGAGAGTCAATAGAAAAGACTAATTGTAATAACGCAAAACAAATGCCAATAGTATGAGGCCTTGTTAATAAACGTTTAAAGAACTTTCAGAAATCTTACACAAATATACGTTGCAAATTCACCAACCGATTTCTTTATTTATGGAATAACATTTTTTTAGCATTGCCTCAAAATGTACCGCAATTCATATATAAGACGTGTGACGGAAAAAAAAGTTTACAGCCTCATCGTTAAAAAAAACAAAAAGCGCCACAATTAAGTAACGCTTTGCTCAAAGATTTTATATCTGCACCAAATCTTACCAGCTAAAACAAGTTTTTTAATTTGTCCATAATACCTGCTTCACCACCTTGAGTCAGGTTTCCAAGGATGCCTTCAATACCTCCTTGCTGGCCACCAGTGAAATGGCTTAAAATCCCTTCAATGCTAAAGCTGCTGTCATTAGGATCATTAGTTTTGCTTGCGAGGTTTTGCATGACAGTCGGTATCAAATTGCTTGCAATACCATTTGCCTGACCTTCCCCTAAACCGAATTTGCTCATGAGCGTTTGCACAAAGCCACCGGAAATATTCTGTACTGCAGGATTTGCCGCGGCATTGGCACCATTGCTTTGCAAAAGGCTCATGACATCCTGAATTTTTCCTTGGGAAATCATGTCTTTTAAACCATTAATAATTGAGTTTCCCGCTTCGCCAACAGCTGCATCATTTTGGCTGTTCGGGATTGCAGGATTATTAATAATGGCTTCTCCTGCATGTTGCTTAATAAGGTCAATAAGATTTTCTAGCATAAAAAATAATTTTAAGCAATGTACGATTTAGTGAACTGTGCAATTATTAAACAGGAAAGATTTTTTATTTATACCCAGTTCCATTTGGGTTTAGTTCTGCTTTGCCATCTTTTCTGAATTCTCTGCAAATTGAAGCGCATCAATAAACTCTTGGATATTACCATTCAATGCATCATCAAGGTTATAAACCGTAAGACCAATCCTATGATCGGTAATTCGCCCTTGCGGGAAATTATACGTTCTTATTTTTGCGCTCCGGTCGCCCGTGCTCACAAGGCTTTTACGATGTCGTGAAATTTCTTCTTCTTGTTTGCGCACCTGTTCTTCATATAATTTTGTTCTCAACATCTGCATTGCTTTTTCACGGTTGCCAAGCTGGCTTCTTTCGGTTTGACAAACTACCACAACGCCCGTAGGAACGTGCGTTAAAAAAACTTTTGTTTCTACTTTGTTCACGTTTTGACCGCCTGCACCTCCGCTTCTTGCCGTCTCCATTTTCACATCGCTTTCTTTCAATTCAAAATCCACTTCTTCAGCCTCTGGCATAACCGCAACTGTTGCCGCGCTTGTGTGTACCCTACCGCTCTGCTCTGTATCAGGCACTCGTTGTACACGATGAACACCACTTTCAAATTTCAATGTACCGTACACATCTTCACCTATCACTTCCAACTGGACCTCCTTATATCCGCCAACCGTGCCTTCACTTTCACTAAGGATTGATGTTTTCCATCCACGCTTTTCGCAATATTTAATATACATGCGTAATAGATCACCTGCAAAAAGACTTGCTTCATCTCCTCCAGTACCCGCACGCACTTCAAGGATCGCATTCTTTTCGTCTTGCGGATCTTTTGGTATCAGCAATTGTCTGATATACGCTTCCATCTTTTCTTTCTGGACATCTAATTGCGGAGCTTCCGCTTTTGCAAGATCTCTCAACTCGGCATCATCACCATTCAATGCTTCTTTATAAAACTCGATATCATCGAGTAATTTTTTATATTCTTCATAGCTTTTTACAATTTTTTCAAGGCTACGATATTCCTTGCTCATCGCTGTGAACTTCTTATTATCCTTCACGATTTCAGGATTGCTCAGCGCCACGCTCATATCTTCAAACTTGCCCTTAATGGCTTCTAAATTATCCAACATACATTAATTACTTTTATCTGGTGAATGGTGAATAGTGAATGCTGAATAATAGACCACAGGTCGCTACAAATTTCCAAACATTCACTATTCACCATTGACCATTCACAAAAATGTTTGCAAAGTTAAATCTTTAAAAATTCAAATGGCTTATCGAAAATTTAAAGCTGATTTTTTATTTACTGGCCGTGAAATGCTAGATGGTAATGCGGTTTTAGTTACGGATGAGAATGGCATTGTCCAAACGATTCTTTCTTTGCAAGAAGCTGGTGATGATATTGAAATATTGAATGGTATTATTTCCCCTGGTTTTGTGAATTGCCATTGCCATCTGGAATTATCTCATTTGAAAGGAATAATCCCCGAAAAAACCGGTTTGGTAGATTTTTTATTATCGGTGATAAAACAAAGAAATTTTTCTGCTGATATTATTCAGCAATCCATTGCAGATGCGGAAAAAAGAATGATAGAAAACGGGATCGTTGCTGTTAGCGATATTTGCAACACAACCGATACATTATCACAAAAAAGTCAGGGTAATTTATATTACCATAATTTTATTGAAACGATTGGCTTTCCTGAAACCGTTGCTGAACAAAGGTTTCAAAGCAGCGTAGAAATATTTAATCAATTTGCACAGCAATATTCATTGCCGATTGAATCAAACTCAATCGTTCCGCATGCTCCATATTCTGTATCCAAAAAATTATTTGGACTGATTGCAAATTTCCCGGGCAACCATGTGCTCACTATCCATAATCAGGAAAGCGAAGAGGAAAATAGATTCATTAAATCAGGCGATGGGGATCTAACAAGATTATATAAATCATTGGGACTTGACATTTCCTTTTATAAACCAACGGGAAAAAGAAGTCTTGAAAATTATTTGCCAAATTTCTATAGAAACCAATCGCTGATTTTAGTGCATAATGTGGCAACGAATGAGGAAGACTTGAAAGCAGTTGGCAATTGGCAGTTGGCAATTGGCAGTTCCGAGTCGGGGTTGCCAACTGGAAACTACAAACTGGAAACTACAAACCTTTTCTTCTGCCTCTGCCCCAACGCCAACCTTTATATTTCCCAAAAGCTTCCTGATATTGATTTATTAATAAAGCAAAATTGCAAAATGGTTGTGGGAACAGACAGCCTGGCATCAAATCATCAGCTTAATATTTTGGAAGAATTAAAAACCATTCAACAAAACTTTCCTCACATAGAAACAAAAACTTTGTTGCGATGGGCAACACTAAATGGCGCTTATGCATTACAGTTAAATGATGTGGTTGGGAGTTTTGAAAAAGGAAAACAGGCGGGAGTATTACTAATTGAAAATGCGGACAATAAGAGTTTGATTAGCTCAAGAGCTAAAAGAATAATTTAGAAGAACTCTGCTTTTTAAGAATTGCGATTATTATTAATGCTCTTTAAAATATTTTGGAACATTAAAACTAATCAACTGCGCAATTACGACAATTACAAAGGTAAACAAACAAGCAAAAGAAACAATCTTATCGGAAAGCGGAGTGAGGTGAAAAATCTTTTCAAGACTTAATAGAATAAAAAGAATAATTCCAATTAGCCTTAGAATGACAATAAATTTTTTCATGGTTATAAAAGTTTAAGTAATTTAACGTAAACGAATTTAGTAAAAAAATCAAAGTCACGCAAGCAATTCCTGCAACACAGGCAGCGTTCTCATCGTGCCAAAATCCTGAATGTGTAATGCAAAAAAGGTTTGGTATGCATCGAGCAAAACCTTTCTTGATTCTTTGTTCAAACGGATTTGACTTAGTTCTTCTGGCTGCATCGCTCTTAATAATTGTGAAGTGGCAAAACTGAATTTTCCTTCCAGATAATGATTGTGCTCTGGCTTTTCGCTCACAAAAAAACCTTCCCGCAAATCCAGCACGGAATTTTTTTCAGAGTAATTATCATCAATCCTTAAACCAAAAAATGAAGCTATGTGCAAAGAGAAAAACAGTGTGTAATTCGCGAGAACCGTATCAGCGCTTTCGTCAAGTTTCATAAAAGCATCTTCCACAAAAGAAAAAAGCTCTGTGTTTGGCTCAGGTTGCTTGAGACATTTTTGCAACAATTCAATCATGAATAATGCAACTGAATTTTTCATTACATTAAAAAAAATATTTTTATACAAATAGCCCCACCGAAATTCTTTGATACGTTGCAAATTTTTTAATTCGTTGTGATACACTTCCAGATCCAAAATAGCAAGTGGCTGAAACAGATTTGCTTTGCCCATTCCTTTTTTTGATGATGTGCGAACGCCGTTCACCATATAAGATTGCCTACCGAACAGCTCCGTATAAATATCTGCGATCACGCTGGTTTCGCCATACTTCACCGTGCGCAGCACAATACCCTTTGTTTTGTGGATCATCATCGCAGCAAAAGTTAATTTATCTTTTCAAAGTTAGCTGAAACAAAATGCAAGCGGGAAAAGCCGCTTAAAATAACTTTCTTTGCGCTGCAAATAAGGTTTTAATTAAAGCTATTATTATGTGGGAACGCATTGCACATTTTGTTCTTAGGTTTCGCATCCAATTATTGATTGTTCTTGCAGCGGCAACAGCTTTCATGGCTTATCATGCATCGAAAGTGCAGTTGAGCTATGAATTCACACGCGCCATTCCAACCGATAATCCGAAATATGCCGCGTATCAGGATTTCAAAAAAAAATTCGGCGATGATGGCAACCTGATGCTGATGGGACTTCAGACAGATAAGCTTTTTGATAAGGATGTTTTTAATGACTATATCAAACTGAACGATCAGATCAAAAAAATGAGAGGCGTTGAAGCCGTTGTCAGCATTCCTTCCGCAAGTAATCTTGTTAAAAAAGACAGCTCTGAAAAATTGAAAGCGGTTCAAATTTTTCCTGACAGTGTTTTATCGCAAAGCGAAATTGACAGTTGCAAAAAGATTTTTTTCAGCCTTCCTTTTTATAATGATCTCCTCTATAATCTAAAGAGCGGCACTTTTCTGATGGCTATTAATGTGAACAAAGACATTATGAACACTGCTGAAAGAAATATCGTCGTGAGCGCATTAACAAATCCCTGTGTTGAATTTGGAAAACGACATGGAATGGAAGTGTACTTGAGCGGTTCTCCATTAATAAGAACAAATATGGCAACAAGGGTTGCGACAGAAACAAAATGGTTTTTGACTGGCTTCGTTCTTCTCTCTGCATTCATTCTTTTTTTATTTTTCAGAAGTTTCAGCACGATGATGCTTTCTGTTACAGTAGTTATTATTGGTGTTGTTTTTAGTTTGGGAAGCATTCATTGGTTTGGATATAAGATTAGCATATTAAACGCGCTGATACCACCATTGCTTGTTGTGATCGGTGTGCCGAACTGTATTTATTTTTTGAATAAATTCCATTCTTCGTTTAAGCATACCCGTGATAAAAGATCCGCGATTATTGAAATGATCAGCAGAATGGGAATCGTGACTTTGTTCTGCAACATCGCGGCGGGGATTGGTTTCGGCGTATTCGCGCTTACGAAAAGCGCAATATTAAAAGAATTCGGCGTAGTAGCTGGGATTAATATCATGCTGCTATTTTTCATTTCCTTTATATTGATACCAATCGTGCTCAGTTATCTTCCCGAGCCAAAGGAAAAGCACATGCGCTATCTCGAAAATAAATGGCTCACTGCCATTTTAGAAAAACTGGAAAAGTGGTCGCTACACCATCAGAAACTTATTTATGGTATTACGGTTGTTGTGCTTGCTGTTTCTATTGCAGGTATGTTCAGGTTGAGATCAGAAGCTTTTATTGTGGATGATTTGCCAAAGACAGATAAGATTTATACTGACCTGAAATTTTTTGAAAAAAACTTTCGCGGTGTAATGCCATTGGAAATCGTGGTGGATACGAAAAGAAAGAATGGTTTGAAAATAAATCCACGTCAAACATTTGAAAAGATAGATTCGCTTTCAAAATACATTGCGCAAAAACCTGAGATGGCAAAGCCTCTTTCCATTGTTGAAGGATTGAAATTCGTTCGTCAAGCGTTTTATGATGGCGATAGTGCGAGCTATGGTCTGCCAAATGATTATGAGTTAATCACGCTCGCGCCATATCTCAATACTAAAACAAACGATACCAACAGCAAGAAAAACAACCTGATGAAACTCGTAAGCTCGTTCAAGGATAGCAACAATCAACAAACAAGAATTAGTGTGAACATGGCTGATGTTGGCACCATGCGCTTGCCGGGAATTCTGAACGACATTGAAAAAAAATCAAACCAGATTTTTGATTCAACAAAATATCATATTCAGCTTACAGGAAGCAGCGTAACTTTTTTGGAAGGCGGCATTTTTATTATCAATGGATTAAGGGATAGCATCGTTTGGGCTTTTGTTTTAATTGCTGCTTGTATGCTTTATCTTTTTAAATCATTCAGGATTTTATTATGTTCATTGATACCAAACACCATCCCGTTACTGATCACAGCAGGCGTTATGGGCTGGACTGGCGTTCCGTTGAAACCTTCAACAGTATTGGTTTTCAGCATTGCATTGGGAATTGCGATTGATATCACCATTCGTTTTTTGGTAAACTATAAACAAGAATTGGCAAGCGGCATAAAAGATGAAAAAGAGACCGTGATCGCAACAATTCACAGCACGGGTATCAGTATTATTTACACTTCATTGGTACTGGTTGCAGGCTTTGCAATTTTTTGTTTTAGCAATTTTGGTGGAACAAAATCTTTGGGCTGGCTCACTTCATTAACATTGATAATGGCAACGCTCACGAATTTAATTTTTCTTCCAACATTATTGATCTCTTTGGCGAAGAAGAAAAAGAATGTCTGAACCCCGAGTTTGTCGGGTCAGGCTTGGATTTGCTAAGATGATAAATTTTCAAATTAAAAATGACTCATTAAAATATTAGATCAACATGTAGAACTAACTCCTTCATGCATTCATTGCTTCTTCACCCATATAATAATATTAAAAGGGCTATTCTTTATGCCTCGATTTTGCTTCTCTTAGGATGTCGCAATCAAATAAATCCACATATAGCCATTCTCCCAAAACATTTCAAAGTTGAAACAACTTTTATGTTAGATGGTCGTGGCATTATAATAAATACATACTGGGGAAGTGAAAAAAAACATCATGTTCTGTTCCTCGATAATTATTCTCCATCATGGATAAAAAGTTCTCTTGTTCGGTACAATCAATCGTTCATAAAATCCAACGATTTAAGTTTTAAAACATCTACCGCGGACGGCTTGCCAATACGAGGAGATATTGGCATTTGTGATAGTCTGTCTTTTCAAAATATCGTATTTACAAATGTACCTTTCTATATCATTCCAGATAGCACTAACGACAATAAGAATGATGATGGCGTTTTGGGCATTGAGCCAATGTCAAAAGGGATATGGAAGATTGACTTCAAAAACAAACAGCTTACGTTCGCTTCAGATATTGATTCGTTTAAAGAAATAAATCAGAGTGAACTTTTTCCTGCAAGCTTTGACCAGCAGGGCATTGCTGTTAAAGTCGACTTCGGAAATGGCAAAGCGAAAACAATGTATATTGATTTGGGGTATAATGGCGAAATGTTGATGCCGCTTAATGAATTTGAAAACATCAGTAAATCGGGCAAAATATTTGATCTTCCAAACAGGTTCATTACACCCGCGCATCAGAATTTCGTAAATACTTTATCATTTTTTGATACAGTTAATATAAACCACAACTTCTTTAATAGTTTTGTTTCCACGAATGAAAAGGTAAATGAACGATTAATAGGTCTATCTTTCTTTATAAGATTTGATTATGTCATATTCGACTTTATAAACAAGCAGGTTTATATACGCAAAAAAATTTGGTGAGAAATATTATCAATTGTTTGAAGAAAGACTATTCAGAAAAGAAAAACCTATTAGTAAATGAAGTTCTTTTACTAGTAGGTTTCTATATCATCGACCATCAATCAACAACCAACTACTACTGTCCTTGCGCCAATGAATATGCTTTCTTATCTCCCCACATATTCAATAATTCCAACGAACATATTTTAAAATCGCCGCTAAGACTAACGTATAGGCCTATCACATCTTGTTGGTTCAGTTCGCCATCAATGCTTTCAAAGCGCACATTATATTCGTTCACCAAATTCGTATATACGGAACCGGTAGGCCAAACCTGCGTGCCACGATTACTGATGCTGACCAGATTGAATTTTACACCCGCATGTCGCTGGCATTTTTTTGCAATATATTCTGGCTGCTCGGAACTTGCTATGAACATATCAACGCCAATGATTTTTTCGTTCTGCATTTCTTTGGAGACCATCATCGCGTTCTGATCCAATTTAAAAAGCGTAGGCGTTACAGGCATGTTTGGCAACAAAGGCCTTGCGCCATGCTCAGGTGTTTTTCCAAAATTTTCTATGATGGTATCAGCAAATTTTGTAGTGTTGGCTGCAGGAATATTTTTATCGCCGAAATCGCCGGTGTGAACACCACTTTCCAATGTAAACAATAATGCATTCTCAATGATCGCTGCATTCTCCATCAATCCCAAATGCCGCAACATGGCAATGCCGCTCAATAATAATGCCGTAGGGTTTGCAATATTTTTTCCTGCAATATCAGGTGCTGTACCATGCACGGCTTCGAAAATAGAAATATGATCGCCAATATTTGCCGAAGGCGCAAACCCAAGCCCACCAACCAGTCCAGCACAAAGATCAGAAACGATATCGCCTTGCAGATTTGTTAGTACAACCACATCAAAAGTATCTGGGCGCGTTACTAATTTCATGCAAAGATCATCCACGATCACATCATCAGATTTTATATCAGGATATTCTTTTGCTACTTCATTGAAACAATCTAAAAATAATCCATCAGTCAATTTCATGATGTTCGCCTTATGGCCGCAAGTAATCCTTTTCGTTCCTTTTTTCTTTGCCATTTCAAAAGCGTACTTGATCACTTGCAAACTTCCGGGACGAGTAATGAAGCGACGGCTCAATGCAACATCATGTGTGGGCATGTGCTCAATGCCACCATAAGTGTCTTCAATATTTTCGCGAACGATCGTGATATCAATTGGTATCCCTGCTTTGGAAAAAACAGTATCAACTCCGTGCAAAGTTTGGAACACACGCTTATTAGCATACGTATTCCATGTTTTTCTCGCGGTCACGTTCACACTCTTCACACCTTTTCCTTTCGGCGTTTCCATCGGACCTTTAAATAGCAGTCCCAATTCTTCAATGGTGTGTTGTGCTTCGGGCGTCATTCCATTTGAAAAACCTTTGTCGAAAACCCATTTGCCCATATCCACAAACTCATATTCGAGTGGCACTTTATTGGCATCAAAAATTTTTAATACAGCGGCCATAATTTCAGGGCCAATACCATCACCTTTTGCTACAGCTATTTTCATAAATAAATTTTATTCAATAATAAATGGGAAATTTTAAAGCATCATAAAAATATGGCAGAATCGTAACAGAAAACTAAATCTAAAATAATCCTTTTATCAACAATGCAATTTGTTTAATTTTATTGAAATTTGTTTCCATGGCGAGCAAAATTTCAGAAGGCGTTGAAGTGAGCGTGGAAACGTTTTACCAACCTGATTATAGCAACCCGATGTCGGGCGAATATATGTTTGCATACCGCATCACGCTGGAAAACCATAATAATTTCCCCGTAAAATTGCACCGCCGCCATTGGCATATTTTTGATAGCAACGGCACTTACCGCGAAGTAGAGGGCGAAGGCGTTGTTGGTGTTCAGCCCACTTTAAACCCAGAAGAGCGTTATCAATATGTGAGCGGCTGTAACCTTCGCACTGAAATGGGCAAGATGCACGGAACTTATACAATGGAAAACCTGAATTCCAAAAATACTTTCGAGGTCAACATCCCTGCATTTGAAATGATTGTTCCATTTAAAATGAGCTGAGAATTGTTTTATCATTTTCTCATTGAGCCATTTTCAGATTTTCATATTTTTTTGGAGACCAGCTTTGGTAATTCTATTAAGCATCGTTGTGTCACTCCCTTGTACTGATAGTAATCCTATTGAGCGCTTCACTAACGGCAAGCTACAACCGAATCACTCATCATGCGCCTTGAATCCTTGTCTCTTGTTCCTTTGGTCTTGTCCCTTGCATCTCTTGCTATCCATTCGTAGAAAACCCTGGATACAGGGTCATTCCGCCATCCACAAAAATAGATGCGCCGGTGATATAATCTGCATCATCGCTGCAAAGCCAAACGGCTGTGTTGCCAATATCTTCAGGCTGTCCTATTCGCTGATAAGGGATAAGTGTCAATAAAGAGTTCAATGCTTGCGGTGTGTCCCAAGCAGATTTATTAATAGGCGTTTGAATGGCGCCCGGGCAAATGCTGTTAATGCGGATTTTCTTCGGGGCAAATTCTTGTGCGATGCTTTTCATCATCAACATAATCCCTCCTTTGCTCGCTGCATAATTTGCGTGACCAGCCCAAGGAATTACTTCATGAACACTGCTCATGCAAATTATTTTTCCTGCTGCTTTTGATTTTTCGGTAATACCTCTTCTCAAAAATTCTTTGATGGCTTCGCGGGCACAAAGAAATTGTCCGGTCAGATTTACGCCAATCACAAAATTCCATTGCTCCAATGTCATTTTTTCAAATGCTGAATCGCGCTGCAAGCCAGCATTATTAATTAAAATATCAACAGTGCCGAATTGTGCAACAACGTCTGTAAACATTTTCACCACTTCATCTTCCTTGCTCACATCGCATTGATAAGTGATGCCAGTTCCGCCTGCATTTTTTATTTCTGTCAGCACTACTTCAGCCGCATCCTTTGTTGCTGCAACGGGATGATTGATCACAACCGTTGCGCCAGATGCAGATAATGATTTTGCAACGCCGGCACCAATGCCAGAGCTTGCGCCTGTTATGATTGCTATTTGTCCTTGTAATTTTTTGTCCATGATAATATTTTAAAATTGAATGGAAAATTAAATTGATTTTTAGTTAGAACAAGTAGGGATTTTTGACCGCTATATTTTATTTGGGAAATAAACCCGCGAACTAAAGCTCAATAGTAGCACAATCGATGAATGCCCGCCTGACCGGACGGGCAGGGATTGCAACCCCGAGTTTGTCGGGATTGGCAGCAACGATGATGCCGTGAAAACCGATGCTGGTATCAAAATATTCTAACGAAGTGAAAAATTTTCACGCATAAATCCTTTCAATCGCATCTTTATATTTTTCCATTATCACTTTGCGCTTGAGACTTAGCTTTGGTGTCATCTCGCCGGTTTCAATGCTCCATTCCTGTGGTAGCAATTCAAATTTTTTGATCTGCTCAACATGATTGAAATTTTGATTGTAATCCTCCACCAACTTTTTATAAAATGCCAGCACTTGTGCATTATTAATAAGTTCATTGTTGCTTTTGTATTCAATATTATTTTGCTTGCACCATTCTTTCAAATTAATAAATGAAGGAACAATCAACGCGCCAACGAATTTTCTTTCGGGGCCCACAATAATAATCTGCTCAATGAATCGCGATTCTTTGAGTTTGTTTTCAATAGCAGCAGGCGCAACATATTTGCCGCCACTTGTTTTAAAGAGTTCTTTTTTCCTGTCGGTGATGCGAAGAAAAATTTCATCTTCGAATGTGCCGATATCCCCAGTGTGCAACCACCCGTTAATGATTGTTTCTGCTGTAAGGTCAGGGCGTTTGTAATATCCATGCATAACGGTTGGGCCTTTCACACAAATTTCCCCATCTTCTTCAAGCTTTACTTCAATGCCTTTTATAACAGGGCCAACAGTCCCATATTTTGATCTGCGGGGAAAGCGGCTGTTAATAGATATCACAGGCGAGTTTTCTGTTGGGCCATAACCTTCATACAAAGGAATTTTTGCTGCATTGAAAATGCGCATCAATCTTTCCTGACAAGCTGCGCCGCCAGTAACAATTGTTTTGATATTACCACCCAATGCATCTCGCCATTTATTAAAAATAAGTTTGTTGGCAATCGACAACTGCATGTTATAAAAAAATCCACGATTGATCCTGTTGTCATATTTTTTTCCGAGCTCAACTGCCCAGAAAAATAATTTTCTTTTTATGCCAGTGAGCTCCGATCCTTTTGCCATGATGCGCTCATACACTTTTTCCAAAAGGCGAGGAACGGTTGTAAAAATATCTGGTTTCACTTCTTGCAAGTTCACAACAATTGTATCCATGCTTTCTGCAAAATAAATGCTGTAGCCACTGAACATATAAACATAGCTCACCACTTTTTCAAAAATATGATTGAGAGGCAAAAAGCTGAGCGCCTTATTTCCAGGATTATCCTCAAACGGAAAGCTTTCTTTTGACAAGAAAATACAACTGACAATATTATTATGACTGAGCATGACTCCTTTTGGAACGCCTGTTGTTCCTGATGTGTAGATGATGGTAACAAGACAGTCGCTTGTTACTTTTTGTTTGGATGCTTCTACACTTGCGATTGCTTCATCATTAATCGGCGCTAATAATTTTGTCCAATGATTTGCATTTGGGATTTCATTGAAAGTATAAATATCTTTCAGCGAAGGGATTTTGGACTGAAGACTTTTTACTTTATCATACAACCCTTCACTGCTCACGAAAACATATTTCACCGCAGCATCATTAAAAATAAATTCAATTTCATTTTGGCTAGTTGTAGGATAAATGGGGACGAGAATAGCACCTGATTGTTGAACAGCCATATCTGCGATGAGCCATTCTGGACGATTATTTGAAATGATGGCAATCTTGTCCCTGTTCTCAGTCGTCATATCATTGCCAGAAATACCAAGTTGCAAAAGACCTGCGGTAAGGCTTGTTATATTGTCTTGCATTTCTTTGGTGCTGTATGCTCGCCATTTTCCATTTTCTTTTCCTGCAACCATATCAGGTTTAGGAAATTTTTCCAACTGATAAGCAACGCAATCAAACAATCGTTTAGGATCTGTCATGTTGTGAATAGTGAGTGGTGAGTTGTGAATAGTGAGTGCTGAATAGTAAATTGTCAATAATGTGAATA
>Ga0265327_10002471_pt1 | contig 19432 bp, 18 predicted proteins | sample 41621metaG_FD_202089 | JGI IMG/M metagenome (GOLD analysis project Ga0265327, IMG submission 202089) | Rhizosphere microbial communities from Carex aquatilis grown in University of Washington, Seatle, WA, United States - 4-16-21 metaG | ecosystem: Host-associated > Plants > Roots > Rhizosphere...
ATGATTACTGATGATGAGATTCAATTTGTCGAAAATGAACTCAACTCTCGACCAAGAAAACGCCTTGGTTGGAAGACCCCATTAGAAGTTTGGGGTGTTGCACTTCAAAGTTGAATCTGCCTTTCGTGTGGTTGACAGGTAGGTATTTTTGTGCTAGTTTTGGACAAGACCGACATAAGTGTGTTTGGTCTTTGTAATAAACAGAAACCGCAACTGAGTCTTATGATTCCTTGGTTTACAAGATAAGCCATGAGAATTGTTTGCGCTCGGAAGCACAAAATGAAAGAACGAAAATGAGTACCCAAACATGGATGTTGATCATCCTAGCAATTGCAGCTATCGTGACGATGGTTGTATTTAAATTCCGGAACAATGAAAAACAAATGGAGGAATGGAGTGAAAAAATTAAACGTCAACTCGGCGAGTCGTTTAAAGACAAAAGCATTTGTGTGGTCATCCGCACGAATGACGGCAAAAAGACTGATGTGGAATCAGAGGTTATTGAGCTTCTTGCCTATGCTGGTGTAAAAGTTAAGTATATCACCGCAGACAGCTCTATTCGAGCATGGAGACAGGATAGCGACATTGGTATTAATGGAATCGACCTGTTTCTTGTTGGGAGCTTAAGGACATATTACACAGAAGGTTCTTCGACCAAGAATGTTGTCGATTTCCGTCTTCTTGCTGATAACGCAAAAATAATTCTTGGTGCCAAGGTGGTGGATACGTATCGCCATGAGACCGCCGGGTTAATTGTCGGTCTGATTCCAGAATTGATGACGCGTAACTAGTCACAGACTGGACTGCAAGTTTTTTCAAATAACCGTAGAGTAAAATCTACGGTTACTTTTTCATTCCCAGGAAACCCCGCCCGGAATGTGACAATAAAACCTGCCACACTGAAGGGCGGGGATGAATGGGTCTACAGACGAAGACTCTTTAGTTAACTAAAGTCGGATACGCCTTACCATGAGGAGTTTTCTACTCCTCATGCCTTAAAAGGAAACCCCGTACGAAGCAAAGCGAGAGTGCGGGGAGGAGGTCATTTCTTACCCAGGAAACCCCGCCCGGATTGCGACAATAAAACCTACCACTCTGAAGGGCGGGGATGAATGGGTCTACAGACGAAGACTCTTTAGTTAACTAAAGTCGGATACGCCTTACCATGAGGAATGTATTGTTCCTCATGCCTCTAAAGGAAACCCCGTACGAAGCAAAGCGAGAGTGCGGGGAGGAGGTCATTATTTAAAACAGGTTCTAACATCGTTCGCTAATCTCCACAATTTCAAATTACATATAATTTAGTATAAATATCTATAGTATTTTTACGTAATATCTAACGTTTGAGCCCAAAAGGGAGGTTCTAGCGTGATTTTTCTGTGGTTGACAAGCATATTCATATGTGATATACTATACATCAAAGGTATAGTTATTTGAAGTAATGAATTGGTTGTGGAAATTAGCTCCCGAATGAATCGGAGGTTATTACTACAACAAATTCTTAATTATTATGAAAACGAAAATAAATATGGTTTTTTTGGCCATTTTTACCGCAACACTCTTGGTCGGATGCGGTCGGCCGGAAAATATGACCACAATGGTCACGGATGCAGGGATAGTTACCTGTATCTTCAACAAGGAAGAAGTGTGTGTTGTCAGGGAAATTTATCCTGGCAATACGGACGCAGATCAGGCGGCACTTTTCCTTAAGGTCGGGCTGATTAACTCTCTTACTGGAACAACCAACGAGTTGTCGGTCCCTGCCATTAACCAATGTTTTCCTAATATCAAAGTTGGGGACAAGGTTAAAGTCGTTGAGACCTCAATCTCTGACCCACACCATCCTGACCACTTCGACTATTCTCGGGTGGTTCAAGGGTTGGTGAAATAATGAAAAAAACAAGGTACGCTGACTACCTAGAATGGTCAGATTGGTCACAGATTCCTGTGGCCTTTTTTGTACTCTTGTGTTGTATAATATAGGCATTAATAAATCACATACTCACATGAATCTATTTAAGAAGTCAGTGATCATCCCAACTCTTTTAGTGTCTGGTTTCTTTGTTTTTAATACTAATATAACCCAAGCGCAAGTAACTGAAAGGCAATTACAAGCACTATGCAAGACTGTAGCACCAAATACCCTAAACAATACTGGCTCGATCCTCACTTCCGCATATAATAAATTACCAAACTCAATTTCCGGAAACGTTGCTTTTTCGTTCATGATTAATAACGGAATTCGTACAGGCAAACTTCATCTGCCACCCGGTGTTACTTCCATGGCTTATTTTTCAGATAAAGCAACTGAAGCAATTGGTGAAGATGTGGGGACTCTTTTGACAAGTGGTTTAACCTCTATAGTCCAAAGTACTTCTTCGGAATATGAAAAGAAAACACTAGTAGATTTTGCCCAAACAAAAGCATCTGAAATTTTGGATGACCTTGCTAAAAAGTATAATTTAACAGATACAGAAAAATACGCTTTATTCTGGGGGCTTGAGACAGGTGAAATAAAATTTATAATTAGTTCTGCAAAATATGTTCAAGATTGGAAACATGCAGGTTCTTTTGATTACACAATTATAAAATCTGATTTATCTGCTTCACACGCTAGTAATATAATGCTTTGCGATCCATCTTTTTATCCAGGAGACTTCAATTTGTTTTTCTCGTGGCTCAGTCAACAAATATTTGACTTTCCATCAGTTGCTTCAGCCACATTATTACCGAACCCTTCTGTTAGTAGCATTTCTTCCGTGACGGATTCATCGACACCAAATACTTTTAAAATTGCTGGTAGTAATTTCTATTCATTCAACGCAGTTCAACTGACACCCTCTTCAATAACTGAAGCGAACACAACACTTCTTGCTACAACACATTCTTTCACTGGTTTAGTTTCAAGTTTCTTTTGGAACCTAATACCTTATGCTCACAGTCAAACTGTCGGGTCTTCAGCCAATTCTATTGTTATAGACAATGTGCTAAGTGACAACACGGCTAATAGCTCTGTTACTTTTACTGTTCCTGCAGGTACACCAAACGGAGTCTACGGAGTATCTATAGGTTTACTAGATGGTAGTTGGCTTTCGACTGGACTTAAAATAACTTTGGCGGCAAGCGGTTCAACTGTGTCGGGTAGTTCTACTACTCCAACTATTCCAATTACTGGTTCGGGTAACGGTTACTATGATGGTCTGATTGTATCAGCGACACCTACCTATACATGTCCACTCGATGTTAACAATGGAACTGTGAAATATACATACGTACTCAACTCAAGTAATCAATGTATTATGTACTCGTCACCAGTTTCTAGTGGTGGAGGAATGACAACATTTACTTTTGGTGGTTCTGGTCCGGTTGGTACTCGTGTTAATGTTCCACCTATACCAGCTACTTTGAAGTATGTTTGTCCAACTGTGCCAACAGGAATTAGCGGCGGCTTTAGCCTTTCTGGCACGACCTGCATTTTCCATACTTCTACTGGAGTAACAATCCAACAAACTGGTGGTGGAACTGTAACTGCGCCTCCAGTCACAACAACCAGTACTACAACTGTAGTAATTTCACCAACCACAACCACTCCTCCCACCACAACCACCATCCCAGCTACAGCTGCATATAATTGTTCAACAGGTACACTTTCAGGAACAAACTGTATCATCACCACAACAGCTACTAATACTTACAAATGTCCATCAGGATCAACACTATCAGGTACCAGTTGTTCCACGCCAGATACCGTAGGTGTCACTGCTACATCAAAATATGTCAACAGTTCAATGTCCAATAAACCAAGTCACTATGTATATTCGTGTGCATCTGGCTACACTCTCAAATCATCAAACAACCGTTGTTACAAGAATACTCCTACAATCACCAATGCAACCCAAAGCTATTCATGTGCTTCTGGTTCTACACTGAGTGGATCTGCTTGTACACAGAGCACACCTGCTACACCTAGATACTCTTGTGCATCAGGGTACACTCTAAATTCAACTACCCATACATGTTCAAAGGCTGTCAGCATGAATAACGAATCGTCTTCAACTGCTAACGTCTGGGACGCTATCGTTAATTGGTTTGGGGGTTTGTTTGGCAAATAATTAACATCCAGTTCGATAAAGCAAATCGCTGTCGGAACACTTGATTATAAAACGTTAAAGCAAGATCTTGTCGCTATACCAAGTACAGAGCCTTATCGAGATTTGCTACAAACTGTAAATACATTAGTCGATCAGACAAAATAACTTATTTTTTATTAATATTGATAATTGCCAGCCTATTTTCGTATAGGTGTTTAAGTTTTTCTAATCCGCGATGTATTTGCACGGCGGTTGAATTTTTTGTTTGACCAGTGAGGAGTGACATCTCTTTCAGTGTGAGATGCTGTATAAATTTCATGCGCATAACTTTTTTATATGTTTCTGGAAGGTGGGCTATCAGATCAACAACACCTTTTCCATCTAATATGTCTATAAAACGCACGGAGTCAGAATCTTTTGGTTCAAAACCATTTTCAACTAAATTATCGAGAGAATCAGTCTTATGTTTTCTGTATTGGTCTATGATGAGGTTATTCAATATGTGATAGAGGAAAGCCTTCATCATGTCTATTTGGCCACCTTTGACTAGATAGCTCCAGGTTTTCATAAACGTGTCCTGTACCAAGTCTTCTCCTAGATCATGATCATGTACCTTGAAATAAGCCCTTGTATTTAAGCCCTTTGAGTAGTCGTTATGAGCCGTTGCCAATGCAACTTGCTGTATAAGGGTTTCTTTTTTGGAAATCATAATACATAACTATGCCGTTTGACGACATAACATATTACAGAGGTATTACAGCTCTGCCGTAATAGGGGAGAATATATAAACATGTTAAGTATAGCACGTTACAAGCATATTAACTGTTGTAATCATTTGCGCCTATATGCGTCATTTTAAATATGAAAACTACTAATAATCTAAAACTAAATAAAAATGAGGGTAAAGATGAGGATAAAAATAATAAGGATTTAGCTGAACTTTTATGGGATGAGAGTTGGACTTACATCAAAACTGTTGTTGATGTTATGCGCGAACCAATTTTAATCCTCGATAAAGATTTTAGAGTTATGGCGGCGAATGATCCTTTTTATCACACTTTTCAGGTAGAGCCAAAAGAAACAGAGAATAAGGTTGTCTATGATTTAGGAAATGGGCAATGGGATATTCCGGCTCTTAGGAAATTACTGGAAGATGTTTTGCCAAAGAATACTTTTTTCAAAGGGTTTCAAGTTTCTCATGAGTTTCCACATATTGGACGTAAAGTGATTATCTTGAATGCACGCCAGATCTATAGAAAGAGTTCGTCTTCAAAAGAGTTTCCGCCTATTATCCTGCTCGCCATGGAGGATGTTACAGATATGATGGATGTTGCTAGAAAATTGGCTGAGCATACAAATAAATTTGAGGTGAAGCTAACCGAGCGCACATCTCTTCTGGAGGTTCAAATGGAAAAGTTAGTGAGGGAGATCTATGGTTTAAAAAAATAATAAATATAAAAAATAAAAAATATGACAAAATTTAGTAAAAATTCAATAGGAATATCGGCCATAGGAACATTCGCCACACTTTTTATGGTTTTCGGTTTTATTGGACCTATTTCTGCCTTTGCCGCTACTCCATCGTTAGTAAATCTTGGGTCAGCGATTAATTTTGTCATTTTGACAAAGACAGGTATATCTACTACTGGTTCTACGTTAGTCGTTGGTAATATTGGAGTTAGTCCTGCTGCAGCTACCCTTATTACAGGATTTGGATTGGTTTTACCTGCTTCCGGTGCATTTTCTACATCAGTCTTAGTAACTGGAAAAGTGTATGCCCCTGGTTATGCAAATCCTACTCCAGCCAACTTGACCACTGCCGTACTAGATATGCAAACAGCTTATACTGATGCTCTTGGACGAGCACCTAACGTCACTGAGCTCGGTGCCGGTAATATTGGTGGATTGACATTGGTTCCTGGTGTTTATAAATGGGGTACAGGGTTGTTAATTCCAACTGATGTAACGCTCTCTGGTGGCGCAAAAGACGTTTGGATTTTTCAGGTAGCACAGAATCTAACTATTAGTTCAGCTGTAAAAATAAATTTGAGTGGTGGTGCACAAGCTGGAAATGTTTTCTGGGTTGTTGCAGGAAAAACAACTATCGGTACAGGCGCTATCTTTAATGGAAATATTTTAGATAAAACAGCCATCGTCTTAAATACTGGTGCAAAGTTGAATGGTAGAGCTTTGGCTCAGACAGCAGTTACATTGGATGCAAATGCTGTAACAATTCCATCCCCCGTAAATGTTATTGTTCCTGTTACTCCGATTACCCCAGTTACTCCAACCACCCCAGTTATTCCAGTTAGTCCAATTATTCCAACTGTTTCAACAATTTCTACGACTTCCACTTTTGGTCAGCAAGTTCGTGCGATTGCGGTTGGTCTCGGACAAGGTAGTCGTAATAACGACGTAAGTATTCTTCAGCAATTCCTAATTGCTCAAAATAAGGGTAATTCAGCAAAGGCCTTGGCTGCCATTGGAACTACATCTTATTTTGGTTCTTTGACGCGCGCTGCTCTAGCCGAATTTCAATCTTCTGTAGGAATTAATCCTGCTTCAGGAAATTTTGGACCAATTACGAGAGCATATTTAAGTGCACATTCTCAGTAAAATATATTTGTAATTATTTAATCATTCATTCGGCTTCATAATATATGAAACAATTTAAAACAAAATTCAATAAGTTTATCGTCATTTTTGCCTTTAGTACGCTAGCTCCATTAGTGAGTTTCGCTGCAGGACCGGCTCCTGTAAATACAGGAACTGCAAGTAGTTTCGCAATACTTACAAAGTCTGGTGTTACTGATGTACCAGCTTCTATTATCACTGGAAACGTCGGTTCAAGTCCTATCAGTGGTACAGCTACACTTTTAACCTGTCCTGAAGTCACTGGTACAGTATATTCAGATGATACTAGTGGTCCACTTCCATGTAGAATCAATGATGCTACTTTATTGACCACTGCTGTTAGTGATATGCAGACTGCTTATGCTGATGCTGCAGGAAGAAGCACTCCAACTTCTACTGACCTCGGTGCAGGAAATATTGGTGGTTTGACTATTACTCCAGGATTATATAAATGGAATACAGACGTCACGATTCCGGCTGATGTGACCTTGCTAGGTAGTTCGACTGATGTTTGGATATTTCAAATATCAGGAAATCTGAGTATTGCCAACGGAAAGACAGTTCAACTCTCTGGCGGAGCTGTAGCATCAAATGTTTTCTGGCAAGTTGGTGGTGGAACTGGTGCAACTATTGGCACAACTGCAACCTTTAATGGCACAATCTTGAGTGCTACGCAGATAATTTTACAGACAGGTTCAACCCTAAATGGTAGAGCATTGTCACAGACTCAAGTTACTCTAGATCATGCCACAGTGAATAATGCCGCCTTCACTCCTTCTGTATCAGCTGTGTTGCATGTTATAAAATCTGTAATAAATACTGGTGGTGGTTTAGCAACCTCGTCTGACTTTATGTTGTCTGTTAAAAAGAACGGATCTAACGTCGGAGGAAGTCCTTTGGCTGGAGCCGCATCACCAGGAAATCCATACACATTGTCTATGGGTACTTATGTCGTGAGTGAAATTGCTAGTAGTTCTTACACAGAGAATTTCAGTGGAGATTGTGATTCAAGTGGAAATGTAACTCTTGCTGGAGTTGATAAGATTTGTACTATCACTAATACCTATATTGTCCCTATAACTCCAACATCGACTCCAACATCAACGCCAACACCTACTCCTGTAGTTTCTGGTGGAGGTGGTTCAAGCAGTAGTGGCGGTAGTAGTACACATTATGGATGTAAAGATCCAAACGCTACAAACTACGAATATTTTTCATCAAGTAATCCAGCTCTATGTATATATTCGACAACCCTTTCTTCAACAGCTCCAGTAGCGGTCACATCTTCCGTTACACCTTCTATTGTGAGTTCCGTCACTTCTGTTCCGCGTCTTCCTAATACAGGGTTCGCTCCCAGAAATGAAAGTTTGTTCTGCGAGATTCTCTCTGTTATCGGTTTATGTTATTAAATCGGTCGCTATATATTTGGTTGGCAAGCGTCATTTGTATTGTGGGTATTTTATATGTAGTTGCTTATGCATTACACCAGCCTTTGGCGTTGAAATCGACGCCGGCGGTTGAGGTTTCCTTGGCTGCAGTTGTTAGTACGTCTACCAGTTCTAGTACGTTATCAAATCGCCCGGTCAGTATACTTATTCCAAGTATTAGCTTAAATACTAAAATTGAAGACGTCGGTTTGACTACTGGCGGGGAAGTCGATGTGCCTAAAAATCCTGTAGATGTTGCTTGGTATGATTTAAGTCCAATCCCTGGTCAAGTTGGAGACTCTATCATCGATGGACATTATGGTTGGAAAAATAATATGCCAGTAGCCTTTGATCATCTAAGTAGTTTGAAAAAAGGGGATATGATATACGTGAAAAATGACGTGGGTTCAACTACTGTTTTTGTTGTTACAAAATCGGTTTTGTATGATGAAAATAATAATGATCCAAGCATCTTCATTTCAACTGATGGAAAGGCACATCTCAATTTGATTACATGTGGTGGTATCTGGAATAAATTTAAAAAAAGCTATTCAAATAGATTGGTGGTGTTTGCTGACTTGGTCCCTGACATTAGTCATTAGAGTTTTAAATTCTAATGCTAATATCGCTGATTTGACTACCCAGATCAGGTGTATTAAATAAACTTGTAGTTTATAGCACTCTTTGCCCTCTGATTAATCTTACTAGTATTAAGATGATGGCCACTACAAGTAGAATATGAATAAAACCACCGAGAGTATAAGCGGTGACTATACCAAGTAGCCACAAGACTATTAATATGATCGCAAGTGTTGTTAACATGTTTTTTATGGTTAGTTAATAATTATTGGCTGTCGATTATATAGACGTTGTAATGAGGTATTTATTTCATACGGTGAGTATGATTGACTACCGTGTCAATTTGTGGTAGTTTTTGTCTTGGGTCAGCAAACATTTACAACTAGAGATTGAAATGAAAAATACAAAAAATCATGTCCACAGACCGGCCGACGAAAGCGCCAAGAATTGTTTTTGGTGTAATCGTCGACAGCGTCGCAGGTTCATAGTTGACGGTCCTTTGACAAGCAGTGAGGTTAACTTTAATGAATATGAAGTCGCGCAACCAAAACGTTCCAATCGGCGCATCTGGAAATATATTGGACTTGGCTGGTTAGTCAATCCTCCAGATTATTCACTTTTAGATGGTTGGTTTACCATTGATGAGGATGGCCGTTGTGATTGTGAAGGAAATAAAAAGTGGCATTCGGAGAAAAAAGTTGCACGCAAGTTTGGTCTCTCCGCAATTATCATCATCTTTTTCAAAGGGTTTTTCTTTGAAGATTTTACATTCAATTATCAAAAACGGAAATCCAAACCCACTTTTGATAATTAGTTTTTACTTTTACAAGCTGTTCCATCGTGGAACGGCTCTTTTTTATGTTACTTTTTTGTGTACTTTTCATGTACATTCGCTTTGCTCATATATCGTCTGCGCTCGAATTTCCTGTAAGCCAAGCTTCCATAAATCCTCACTTGACGCTATAATCAGACTTATGCCTAAAAACAATCAAAACAGCCAAAATCAGCCACGAGGAGGTCAGAGAGGTCCAGCAAACAATGGTCAAAATAAAAAGGGAAAAGGCATGATGCCACGCATGAATTTTTTGAATACATTGGCAACGATCATCTTGGTATTTTTATTGATCACTGGTATTTACGCGGAATTTTCAGGTAAAACAAATTCTGGTACTCCAGTAGCACTCTCAACATTGGCTGATGATTTAAAGTCTGGCAAAGTCACATCTCTAGATATTCAAGATACACAAGTTATAGCTACATATGCCGATAAGTCCATCAAGATCGCCCAGCGCGAAACAGATGCTTCACTCACAGATAGTTTGACTCGCTTTGGTGTGACTGGTGCAGAACTAGCTTCTACGACAGTGAATGTCATCGCTCCATCTGGAACATGGTATTGGGTTGAGCAACTCGCACCTTTTATTGTCCCTCTTTTGTTCCTGGCGCTTTTTATCTGGATGCTAACTCGTCAAATGCGTGGTGCAGGTTTACAAGCCATGTCATTCGGTCAATCAAAAGCTCGTATCACTTTGCCTGATGATGTAAAACAAAAGGTTACTTTCAAAGATGTTGCTGGCGCAAAGGAGGCAAAGCAGGAACTTTCTGAAATTGTGGATTTCTTAAAAAATCCTAAAAAATTTATAGAAATTGGTGCAGAGATTCCAAAAGGCGTTTTGCTCATGGGTGCACCTGGAACAGGAAAGACTTTACTCGCACGTGCAGTTGCTGGGGAGGCGGGCGTTGCCTTCTTCTCTATTTCAGGTTCTGAATTCGTTGAAATGTTCGTCGGTGTTGGTGCATCTCGTGTACGAGATCTTTTCAATATGGCCAAGCAAGCCGCTCCAGCCATCGTCTTCGTTGATGAAATAGATGCTGTTGGACGTGCTCGTGGTTCTGGTACTGGTGGTGGAAATGATGAACGTGAACAGACTTTGAACCAGATCCTAGTTGAGATGGATGGCTTCGAACAAAATCAAAAAGTTATAGTTATGGCTGCTACGAACCGCCCAGATGTTTTGGACCCAGCGCTTTTGCGTCCAGGTCGTTTCGATCGTCGTGTGACTATCGATCTTCCAGATCGTGCAGATCGCGAAGCTATTTTGAAGGTGCACTGTGTAAAGAAACAGTTGGCTGAAGATGTAAATCTAGTTATTGTTGCTGAACGTACCCCAGGCTTTTCTGGAGCAGATCTAGCATCTCTCATGAATGAAGCAGCTATCTTGGCAGCTCGTGAAGACCGTAAGACTATTGGACAATTTGATCTTATTCGTTCTATTGAAAAAGTTATGCTCGGTCCTGAACGTAAGAGTCATGTCTTGTCACCAAAAGAAAAGGAGATCACTGCGTATCATGAAGCAGGTCACGCTATTGTTGCTTCAGTTTTGCCAAATGCCGATCCAGTTCATAAGATCTCTATCATTTCACGTGGCCGTGCGGCTGGTTACACATTAAAATTGCCATTTGAGGAACGCCGCTTACAGTCACGTAAAGAATTTTTGGATGATATTGCTATGTCGCTCGGTGGTTATGTTGCAGAAGGTATGATGTTCGGTGATATCACAACTGGCGCATCAAATGATCTCCAAGTCTCTACTGCTCTTGCTCGCGACATGGTTACAAAATATGGTATGTCAGAGAAGATTGGTCCTATAGCTCTTGAAAGTGCTGGAGGACGTGTACTGTTCGGTATGGGAGTATCTGACAGGGAATATTCAGAGAAGGTTGCCACTGACATAGATGGTGAAGTTTCAAAGATCATGACAGACGGCCGCACTCGTGCTACCGAAACTCTTGCTACACATAAAAAAGCTTTTGAAGCAGTGGCAAAACGTCTCATCGAAGCTGAGACTATTGAGCGCGAGGAATATGAAAAAATAATCGTTGCAAATGGTATTCCTCTTAAGAGGGAAGCAAAGGTTGTGTAGATTGGATATTGTGTATCGACAGCCTTTATCATAAGATAGAGGCAAATCCGCCCTTAGCTCAGTTGGTTAGAGCACAGAGCTTATACCTCTGGGGTCCTTGGTTCGAATCCAAGAGGGCGGACAAATAAGTGAGGGCTTGGTCAAAATAAATTTAAATAAATAAAAATAAAAAACCGGTTCGCAGTGATGCGTTCCGGTTTTTGAGTCGCTGGCAGCGGACTTATTGTGCTGCCAACTAAGTTTTCAAGGGCACTTCCTCGCCAGGGTAGTAGTTTGCGAGGAAACTTTCTAGAATTAAGTGGGAGGTCAGATAAAAATTGACTTCCCATTTTTCTCCCGGAAACTTTTTGGCGATAAGTCTGCTGACTTCACGCTTGGCACGTTCGTCCGCCGGGTCTTCGATCGCAACCTTAACCTGCTTTTCCTCCCGGTTCATATTGATCGTGACGGCACGAAAGGTTAAGGCCGATAAGTCGTCCAGCAGGCCGATGATGTCAGGGTTGATTGGTTCGGTGCTGGTTGGGACAAAGCTCTGCAGATGATATTCTGAGGCCAACTGTTGCAAGTTTTCTTCATTTGCTCTGGGCATAATTTCAAGGGGTCAAGGGTTAATTGTTGCTGTTCAATCTGAACATTACACTTAATACTGTAGATTTGTCAATGAGGATTTTAAATAAAAAAGACCCAAGCGCTTGCTCGGATCTTTTGAAAAGATGCGTTAAGAAATTAGGAGCCTGAATCAACAATCTTCGCTGAATAGCGCCGAGTGAGTGCCAAATCCATGTCCGCCGGTTGGGCGAGCAAGATGATGACTTTTTGGTGCGGGAGAACGTTTTGAATGGCTTCGATTTTTTCTGGATCATCCGGATCATCGATGGCCACGGTGACTTGACCGTTACCAGCAAAGACCGGTATGGCCCGGCGAGTCCGAGCAAAAGTAATAGGGAAGAGTTCCAGGGTTTTTTCCGGAATTTTGGGCCAAGTTTTCAAAATTGCCCGAGGGTATTTTGAATTTACAGGTGCAGTTGTAGTCGTGCTCATGATTTATTAAGTTTTGGTTCCGAATGGTTTCCGATAATTCGGACGTGTACCATTCATTGCAAGTTCATTATTGACATTACGCCCCGATGAAACTGTTGTCAACTTCCTTTTTTAGTTCAGGATATCGTGAAAGTTCTGGGTCTTCGATGATGATTCGAGTCGCTTCTTCACGAGCAACCTCAACCATCTTTAAGTTTTTCAGGGCTTCCATGGCGATATCGGAGACACCCCACTGACGCATTCCAGAGAGTTCACCAGCACCACGTTGTGCGAGATCAAGCTCAGCGAGTTCAAAACCATTCTTAGCATTTTTGAGTGCATTCAAGCGATCGATAGATTTTGCAGAAGTTGTCTCTGTGAATACATAACAATAAGCTTGGTGACTGCTGCGCATGACGCGACCACGGAGTTGGTGTAACTGCGATAGGCCAAAGCGTTCGGCACCTTCTATTAAAATAACTGTTGCATTTGGCACATTCACACCAACCTCGACGACTGATGTGGCACAAAGTATATGTATACTTCCGGCTTTAAATTCTGCCATGACTCGGTCTTTTTCTTGAGGAGACATTTTGCTATGCATGATTCCAACCTCGTATTCTGGAAATATTTTTTCTTGAAGTCTTTTAGCCTCTTCCTTAACGGATTTTAAGTTAAGAGTCATTTCCTTATCTGGATCTGGTTCGTCTATGCGCGGACAGATGACATACATTTGTCTTCCAGCCTGTAATTCTACGCGGACTTTTTTATAAACTTCTTCGCGGTCTTTCGGCAATATGAGTTCAGTTATGATTTGTTTACGACCTTCTGGAGATTGGTCGAGTAAAGTCAGATCTAGATCACCAAACATAGTGAGAGCAAGTGTGCGTGGTATAGGTGTCGCTGTCATCGAGAGCAGGTGAGGAGCAATAGAGTCTTTGCGGATGAGCTTGTTGCGTTGAGCTGTACCAAAACGATGTTGTTCATCGATGATAGCGTATGCTAGGTTTTTAAATTTAACTGATTTCTGAATGAGAGCGTGCGTGCCGATCAAGACATGAATATCTCCACTTTCAACCCATTTGAGAAGTTGGGCACGAGAGATGTCGGTCCAGCCCTTTGGATTCATTTTTGAAGGGAATTTACGACAACCTGAGCCGGTGATGAGACCGATTTGAATCGGCATATATGAAAAGAATTGTATGAATGATTCAAAATGTTGAGTCGCCAATATTTCAGTTGGACACATGTAGGCGACCTGGAGATTTCCTTGACCTCTAGGTATGACAGCCTTTGGATTTATAGCCGCTTTCAGATTTAAGCTCTCTGGGCGGACAATCTTCGGCGGTCGTGAAGTAATGATGGCGTAAGCACTCGCTGCTGCTACAGCTGTCTTACCAGAACCTACGTCGCCTTCGAGAAGGCGAGACATAGCAAAACCTCTGCGCATATCTGCCAAAATAGTCGCAACTGCATTTGTTTGAGCTTCTGTTGCTTTGAAGGGGAATCTTTTAATAAATTCAGCCACATGGGCGTCATCGGTTTCGATTGAAAAGGCCGGATGCTTTTCATAAGACAGTCTCGTTTTTTGTTTACCTAACTGAATAGTAAATATTTCTTCAAATGAAAATCTTTTACGTGCAGAAAGGGCGTCGTCACGTTTGAGTGGAGTATGAATCCAAACAATAGCAGTCTTCAAACTTGGTAGATGATATTTTACAAGTAAGTGTCCTGGTATCGTATCTGTCATGACGTCGAGCAAACCACTTTTGAATATTTTTTGAATAGCGTGATAGATCCAAGTGGAAGTTATTCCTCGTGATTCTGGATATACAGGGTAAAGTGTGTGAGCTTCGCCAGCATCTCCGAAGAGAGAGTCACCAACGCCAATAGGGAGTTTATCAACGACCTCGATTTTGGGATTTGAAAAATATAGTGGACCAACTTCTTTTTTAGTTGAATTATCTTCCGTACTTCCTTCTTCTTGTTTCTTTCTTCTTTGCGATAACTTTCCTTCGATGCGTACCATCGCCCCTTCGGGTGTCATCTTCGCCAAGTATGGCTGATTGAACCAGACACACTGGATCTTTCCAGTTTCATCTTCGACAGTTGCTGTCGCCATGGTCATCTTGGTTTTGAAACCTTTACTAGCTTTTAGATTGGTTATTTTTCCAAATATCACAACTGAGTCTCCCTTTGAAAGTGAATCAATACTTTTTGCTTCAGCTGTATCACCGTAACGTATAGGGAAATGGTAGAGAAGGTCTTTCAATGTATCTATACCAAGTTTTTTCAAAGCATCTTTCTGGATGGGAGTGATTCTGAAGTATTCTGAAACTCTGATATCTGGGGCGATGTTCATGGTCTCATTGTACCCCAATAAAGTGTAAAAAGACTATTTTTATGTAAGAATAACGAGTGTTGAAATAATTTAGGGAACCGTGGTGGAGTGGTCTAACATACCTCTTTGCTAAAGAGGCAGGCCTTAACGGGCCTCGAGGGTTCGAATCCCTCCGGTTCCGCAGATGAGTGAATGTAATGAACGAGTCAGGGACCGAGTGACATGCTTGAGCATGTCACGTGAGGGATTCGAAAAGTCTGAGCATGTCGCACGGAGCCTTGCGAGTACGACACGAAGACTATACCGAGTCTGTAAGACTCGAATCCCTCCGGTTCCGCCAAGTCGAGCTAGCTCGAGTACTTAGAGGTAGTCGAGCGCTCGAAGCGTGTTATATTAAACATAAGATGAAAACCACTGAAGCAATTAAAGTTACAAATTTAGGTCCTTGTTACGGTCGATCTTTTAGTGACATACCGCTATCAAAAGAGCTTGCGGAATTAGTCGATGCAAAGAGAGCAGTCAAGATGTTTTTAGAAAATAATATACAAACAGAATTTCTTGCAGCCATGATGGAGGGGCGTTATAAATCAATTGACGAGCTTATTAAAAGAAATAATATCAAACAAATCATAGAGATTGCTGCTGGCTGGGCACCACGTGGCATGAATATGACAGTTGATCCAAATATTAATTACATTGAAACTGATCAAGATGCTGAAGAAATAAAGGAAAAAATATCCATACAGAAAAAATTACCGCGAACATATCATCCAAATCTCCATAGTGTCTTATTCAATGCAATAACCGGAGAAGGTATAAGGGATATTGTCGAAATACTAAAGCCAGGAAAGGTATGTATAGTTCACGAAGGACTTTTTCGTTATTTTTCTCATGAACAAAAGTCTAGAACAATAGGATTTATTGTAGATATACTTAAGAAACATGGTGGCGTATATATTACACCCGATATTCATACGAGAAAATTAACTACTAATTTAAACAAGGTTGTTAGTATGAATGAGATGAATAAAAAACATTCTGAATTGACTAGAACAGATATAGATTCAAATGAGTTTACGGATATACCAGAAGCAGAGAAACTTTTTGAATCATTTGGATTTAAAATAAAAAAGTATAAATGGGGAGATTTGGTAAAAGATTTTTCGTGTTTGAAGGATATTAGTTTAGATAAGCAAAAACTCATTGATGCGATAGAAGTCATTAGCCAACGAGAGATTTGGGAAATGAGGTTGGAGTAAATGATATATAGAGACGCTCGAGACGCGTCGATGTGATATTATGAAAAGCGTCCCAAAAGCCTTGTGGTGCAATGAACCAAAAGGTTCTAGCTCGAGACACCCCGCCAACACGAGTTAGTTCGAGTACCTAGATGGGAAATGAGTCTAGGATAAGTTTATTTGGTCTGCTCGAGACGCTACGCCAACGAATAAACGAAGTGGTGGATAATTAAAATCACATTGAAAAAAAGCTGTCTTTGTGCTAAAAATAGTCCAGACAATTTAAAATTATGAAAACGTTCACAATGCCAGACACTTACTCTGTGAGGAGTGCGAATGTTGGTTTTGGATCATCTGACCTAAGGTCAGAGTTGGTTGGTCAGAAAGTTGTTTCTGAGCGTCCATCAACCGTTGTAATTGAAAAAGAGCTTCCGCTTGACTTCAACAATCCGCGTAATTGCGTATTGCAGTGGTTGCAAGCTTGGCCTCATTTCTGCATGAGATTCGGTCTGCCCATCATGGTTGATTTTGGGAGATTGAATCATCATCCAACCATCATGAACCGTCCTACTGGATTTGATTGGGTCATATACGAGCCTTGCGGGATTAGTTTTGAAGGCACCATGATCAGTCTTTGTCGGAAACAGTTTGCGACGAAATTGGATTACAGACTTCAGGGCTATTCTTCAAGACGTCGTGGAGTATTATCTGACGCTAAAAAGGTTGATCCTCCTGTTTCTAAGACACGGCTTTGGTTATGCCGAGCATCTAATACACCCGATCGACAGTTTCTCGGGGCGAAGTGGTCAGACCTTGTTGAAAGAAGAGAAGTTTTCATGAGTCCTTTGCAAAGGGCTATGTTGGAAGCGATGCATTACTTCATTTACAAGGCACATTTAGATACCAAGGGTGGACATTCTTGGACGACTAGGATGTTGCATGCTCCGGTTTTTAAAGAAAGCGCACGCATCTCTGAAACTTATGTCAATCGTGGTCTTAATGCTACGGCTTGTTTAGCTGATTCGCAACTTTGTTTTGAAGCGGATCATTTCTTGAATGTTGGCGATGATCAAGGTGGTCCGCGCGAGGTGTTGGAAGTTAACCTTGCGGGATATGTGCTTTGAATCGTTCAGTGTTCAAATTAAATCACGGCGCCCATTACGGGTGCCTTTTTATATATTTATATTTCGATGCATCCGAGAGATTGTGTAAGAGATTATTTTAACTATAAGAATAACTATAACCTGAATCACTATATTCACTAAAATAAGATTAAGAGCTATTAATCCTACGTTTTCTAATACAGAAGATTGAATAAAAAACAAAATGATAAGCGTCAACCAAATATTTTTGATGTCTTGAAAAGATGGCCCGAGCATGGCGCCGACGTTTACGAGTAACAAAAGCAAGACCCAGCTTTGCCAGTGGATTGGATTCATCTGCATGATCAGGTTCAGTGGGCCATTGAGCACGCTCTGCCAACTAGTTACATCTATAGAATTGAATGTAAAGAAATTTCCTAAGACGAAATGATTCACCAAAAAGAGAAAGAGTAGACCACCGAATATTGGTGCTGAAGATATTAAGACACTTCCAACAATTGGCCACTTGGATTTTCTGTGTATTACATGGGGTTGTGAAGTGAAGACTTTGAATTCTTCAATCTTTGCGCCAGTAATTATACATAGAAGTGCGTGTGAACTTTCGTGAACAAAAGCTCCGATGTAATAGAGATAATGAGTGATTCTATAATTCAGATAACGCCAATTCAGCCAGTTGCTGATATAACCGAATAGGACTATTAACAAAATGATAAATCCTAGGCTGAGGCTCATGTTTAATAGAATATCATATTTAACAAAAACCCGCGGAATGACCGCGGATCTTTGCGTATTTTATCTTAATAATTAGAAACTGAAACTAGAGCTTAGATTAGAAACCGAAGAGATGCATGAAGAATTGACCAATACCTCCCAAGAAACCTTTTGGAGCTTGTTTTTCTGGGGTAGTTGTTCCATTAACATTTCCTGGTTGACCAGATTGATCAACGACAGTTGTTGCTGTGACCGCTGTGCCATTGACAGTTCCTTGAACTAGGACTTTATCACCAACTACAATGGTTGAGATCGTTGTAGTGTTTGGACCTTTAACGATCTTTGCATTTGTCGCATCAACTGTGTAAGTTACATTGCTTGCGGTTGTGATAGTTAGAGAGTTACCACTGATCACTGAAACTGTTCCAGCGACTACTGGCTGGCCATTTCCTAAGAATGGGGAAGTTGAAGAAGAGTTGTTTCCGTTTTGACCCATGCCATTACCTCGTCCCATCATTCCATCTGTGATAGCAGTTGCGGTTACATTTGTTCCACTGACTGTGCCTTGTGCGAAGAGTTTGTCTCCCACAGCTATACTTCCAACTGTACTTGTAGCGTTATTTTTTCTGACAGTTGCGTTAGTCGCGTCGACTGTGTAAGTAACAGTAGCTGTAGTTGAACTAAAGCCTGTGCGACCACTGACTGTAATAATGTTTCCACTGACAGCAGTGACTGTGCCTGAAACACCAGGTTTCATTGCTGGTCTGGTACTCGTGGCACTTCTATTTCCATTACCTTGTCTGCCGATCATATGACCTGGTGTGAGGGCACTTTTGCCTTGACCCTGCCAACCACCCGGCTGGCCATTGTTATCTCGTCCGTTGTTATTAGTTTGAGTGAATGCGAAAGCTGGAATAGCAATGCTTGCAGCTAATGCTAAACCAGTGGTTATAGAAATAATCTTTTTAGTATTCATAATGTTTGTTAGTTGATTAATATTGAATTTAGACGAATAAATAAGGTTCGACAACCTCTATGGAGTTAGTACGTTTGGTTAGCAGGAAAGGGTGCATTTTCGGATTTGGTTACAAGTATTGTTATTAGTCATAATTTACGTATAATAAGCGGACCAGTCTTTTGTAAGTAGATTAGGAGAGATGGCTGAGTGGTTTAAGGCAGCGGTTTACTAAACCGCCGTTCCCTCACGGGAACCGTGGGTTCAAATCCCACTCTCTCCGCAATTTCGCAAGAAACGCAAAATCGTCCGAAAAAGGCGAAAGTTGTCGCACAAGTGGAGGGCAGGGCGACATTCCTCCCCTGACCCCTCCTGTCGCCCTGCCCGCATCTTTGTTGGCGTTTTGGGA
>Ga0265327_10002472_pt1 | contig 19431 bp, 14 predicted proteins | sample 41621metaG_FD_202089 | JGI IMG/M metagenome (GOLD analysis project Ga0265327, IMG submission 202089) | Rhizosphere microbial communities from Carex aquatilis grown in University of Washington, Seatle, WA, United States - 4-16-21 metaG | ecosystem: Host-associated > Plants > Roots > Rhizosphere...
CGAGCTGGGCCGCACGAACGAGGTGACCGTCCAGCAGCTGGGCATCGGCGGTGATTTCCACTGGGACAACGTCCGTGGTCGCCTCATGACCCAGTTCGGACTGCTGTCCACCATGACGCCCCGCAATGATGCCAGCACCTCGCGGGGCCAGTGGCAGACGGACAACGCCTACCGCTACATCTCCGAGGCCTACGGCGGCTACCACTGGGATGCGCTGAACGGCGTCAACCTCGACGCGGGCATCTTCATGTCCTATATCGGCCTGGCCAGCTTCTACAACTTCGATAACTGGGCCTACCAACCGTCGTATGTGTCCTCGAACACACCGTGGTTCTTCAACGGCCTGCGCCTCCAGGTCTTCCCCAGCGACAAGCTGAAGCTGGAGCTGTGGCTCACCAACGGCTGGCAGTCCTACAACACCTTCAACAACACGCCCGGTGTGGGCGTGTCGATGAACTGGCGTCCCAATGGCAACGTGAACGTCATTTCCAACAACTACGTGCTGGGCGCCGATGCGCTGGGCAACCAGAAGCGCACCCGCCGCCACACCGATGACAGCATCCAGGTGAAGTACTACGACCAGCCCAGCTCCTTCGTCTCCAAGGCCGCGTTCACGTTCACCTTCGACCTGGGCGATGAACAGGGCGGGGGCGTGAGCCGCAGCGGCAATGATCCCAACAATCCCAAACAGAACTTCACGGGCTGGATGGCCTATCACCGTGTCTGGTTCTCGGGCGAGCGCCACGCCCTCACCATCGGCGGCGGCGAGATCACGAACCCTGGCCGTTACCTCGTGCTCATGCCGCCCATCAATGGCGCCACGGCGGCCTCGGGTTCGCCGTACTTCACCGAGAATCCCGGGGACAAGTGGCATTCCTGGGACTACTCCCTCACCTACGACTACATGCCCAGCCAGTTCCTCACCATGCGCAGCGAGTTCAACCGCCGCGGCGCCAACGTGCCCTACTTCTCCGGCCCCGGCGGTGTGACCCCTCCCGGCGGCAATCAGGGCGCGCCGGGTTCTGTGGTGGCCGGCTGGGCGCCGGATCTGCGCAAGACCGAAAGCCGGATCACCCTGGCCATGCTTGTGAAGTTCTAAGCACCACAGCAGGCCAGCACCATGTTCGTGATGCACCTCACCTTCCTGATCCTCCTCTTGGTGGCGGGTGCGGTGAGGGCTGTGAACCATACGCTGCCTACAAAACACCAAGGGAAGCCGCGCCGACGCGGGGTTCATGCCCCCTCCGTGCTGCGGTCCCTTGGTGATTTGGGTGATCTCCGTCCAGCTTCCGGCGGGTGGGGATGGTTGAGCCGCGTCCAGTCCACCTTCAAGGTGGGGCTGACATCTGGGCAGGTCCCAGGGGCCGGGAGGCGTCGTGGATGACGTCCGAGCACAGATCCTCGTGGTGGAGGATGATCCGGACCTCCGCCAGGGCATTCGAGGGGCGTTGGAGGGCCTGTGCTACCGCTGCCTCGAGGCGGCGAATGGCCGAGAGGGAATGGACCTGGTGGCCAGTCACCGCCCCGATGTGATCCTGCTGGATCTGGGACTGCCGGATATGGATGGCCTGGAGCTTCTGTCGCGCCTCCGGGAGTGGAGCCGTACACCGGTCCTCGTCCTTTCCGCCCGGGGACGGGACATCGACAAGGTGGCTTCCTTCGATTCCGGTGCCGATGACTACCTCACCAAGCCTTTCCGCATCCCGGAACTTCTAGCCCGCATCCGGACCCTGCTTCGGCGCGCCGGCCCCGACAGGGTCGAATTGTCTGTGTTCGTCCTGGATCATTGGCGCATCGACCTGCCCCTGCGAAAGGTGTGGGTCGATGATCGAGAGGTCCGCCTGTCAACGTTTGAATTCGCCGTGCTCGGCGCCCTGATCCGACGGGCGGGCAGCGTCGTGACGCACCGCCAGCTTCTGGACGAAGTGTGGGGCGGGGCCCGGAGCGAGTGGCTGAGTCACCTTCGGCTCTGCATGACCCAACTCCGGCGCAAGCTGGAGCAGAACCCTTCCCGACCCAGACATCTCCGGACAGAAACCGGTGTGGGATACCGGTTGTGGGTGGGCGCTTCCAGCTAGGGCGCCGAGGCCGCATGAACCAAGTGGGACCTTGGTGGGGGCGGAGGCTCCGCCTGGGTGCCGCTGCGAACCTGCTCTGTCACCGGGCCCAGCACCAGTACGGGCAGGAAGCTGAGGCCGGTGACAATCACCACCACACCAAACAAGAGTCCACCGAAGAGGGGTGAGCCTGCGGGCAGGGAGCCCACGCTGCTGGGCTTCGTGCGCTGGGAGGCCACGGACCCCGCCAGGGCCAGGGCGAGCACCACCGGGGCAAAGCGGCCCATCAGCATGGCCAGGGCCGTGCTGAGGTTCCAGAAGGGGGAGTTGACCGACAGGCCGCTCATGGCCTGGCCGTTGTTGAGGGCGCAGGAGGCATAGGCAAAGACCACTTCCGTGAACTGCCGGGGTGAGGGATTGCCGCTGAGTCCCGCGCGCCCCGCCGGCAGCATCAGGGCCAGGGCGCTGAGGAGCAGAACGGCCAAAGGGATGACCAGCGCATAGAGGATCGCCACCTTGACCTCCCGCGCGCCGAAGGTCTTGCCGAGGTATTCGGGCGTGCGGCCGATCATCAGGCCCGCCAGGAAGACTGCAACCACGGCGGCCATGAGCAGGCCCACGAGCCCCGTGCCGAGGCCGCCGAAGGCCACTTCGCCCAGCAGCATGTTGGTGAGCAGGACGCCGCCGCCGATGGGGCCGAAGGAGCCGTGCATGGCGGCGTTTGAGCCGCAGGCACCATTGGAACTGGCAACCCCTGCCAGGACGGTTTGCGCCAGGCCGAAGCGGACCTCTTTGCCCTCCATGTTTGGGCCTTGTGCCAGGGCCGTAGGCAAGGCTGGCGCAGGCACAGCTTCGGCATGGTGCAGTCCCCAGAGGCCCAGGCTGAAGATCAGGGTCATGACGGCGAAAAGCATCCAACCGGCGTCCTTCCGCCCCGTCATGCGACCGAAGGTGTGGGTGAGTCCCGCAGGCAGCACCACGATGGCGAGCATGCCCAGGACGTTCGTGAGCGGGGTGGGATTGGCGAAAGGATGGGCGCCATTCGCCCCAAAGAAACCACCTCCGTTGGTGCCCAGGTTCTTGATGGATTCCAGCGCGGCAGCTGGGCCTAGAGCCAGGACCTGGGCGCCTCCGGGACCTGCGATGGCGAGGTGGTCCTGCCAGGTCATGACCACGCCCTGGCCCACCAGCACCAGCGCGAGCAGCGCGGCCAGGGGCAGCAGCACGTAGAGCACACTGCGGATGAAGTCGGACCAGAAGTTCCCCAAGCCCGCCGCCTCGTTCCGGGCGAAGCCGCGGATGAAGGCCATGCCGATGGCGAGTCCGCTGCCGCCCGCCAGGAAACCCTGGGTGACGAGCCCGAGCATCTGCACCGCGTACTGAAGGGTTGTCTCTCCCGAATAGGCCTGCCAGGTGGTGCCCGTGGCGAAGCTCACGGCGGTGTTCAAGGCCAGATCCCAGGTTATGGGCGAGGGCAGGTGCGCCGCGGAAGGCGGCCCCGGCAGCAGGCGCTGCAGCATCAACAAGCCAAAGAGCCCTGCGGCACCCACGAGCGCGCTCAGGGTGAAGGCCCAGGCCTGCGCCTTCCAGTCCATGTCCGCTTTGGGATCAACTCCCATGAGGCGGTAGAGGCTCCGCTCGAGGGGGCCCAGCCACCAATCTCCCCACACCGCTTCGCCCGAGAACACCCGCTCCAGGTAGCGCCCTGAAGGAACCGTCAATCCGAACACGAGGAGGAGGAAAAGGGCGTATTGAGCGATATCGGAAAGAACCATAAGTGCCTCGGGGGTCTACCGGATGACAGGGCAACTTGAGGACGGCATGGTGACAGGAACGGTGAATGGTGCGCCTCTGCGATCAGAAGCCTTCAAAACCAGGGATCAGGAAACCTTGTTCGCAAAGATTGGACATCCGCAAAGAAAAACGCACGGAACTGGCGGGTTCCGTGCGTGAGGCCTCAGGAGGAATGAATGAGGCGCTGGAAGGACATGGCTATTTGGATGACAACGCTTCAAGCGCGAGGTTGAGCTGAAGCACGTTGATGCGCGCATCGCCCAGGACACCGAGTTGCGGGCCCTCGGTATGGGCGGCCACCAGATCGCGCACCTTGGCTTCGTCGAGACCCCGGGCCTTGGCCACGCGGTGCACCTGATAGGCGGCGGCGGCGGGGCTGATGTGGGGATCCAGCCCGCTGGCCGAGGTGGTCACCAGGTCGATGGGCACGGGTCCGGTGGCATCGGGATCCGCCGCCCGGAGGGCGGCGATGCGTTCTTCCACGGCCTTCTTCAAATCAGGATTGCTGGGGGCCAGGTTCGAGCCACCGCTGTTGGCCCCGTTGTAGGGCAGGGGCTTGTTGTTGGCATCCACCGTGGCCGAGGGACGGCTCCAGAAATCTTTGGGGGAGGTGAAGGACTGGCCGATGAGCTCGGAGCCGATCACTTTCCCATCTGCTTTGATGAGGCTGCCGGCCGCCTGCTTGGGGAAGATCACCTTGGACAGGCCGGTGATGAGGGCAGGGTAGGCCAGACCGGTGATGACGCTGAGAGCGATGAAGGAGACGAGGGCGGGGCGGAGCTGCAGGTTCATGGATTCTCCTTAGGCCGCGAAGTGAAGGGCGACGAGCAGCCAGTCAATGAGCTTGATGCCGATGAAGGGCACCACCAGGCCACCGGCGCCGTAGATCAACAGGTTCCGCTGCAGCAGCTGGGCGGCGCCCACGGGTCGGTACTTCACGCCCCGGAGGGACAGGGGGATGAGGAAGACGATGATGAGCGCGTTGAAGATCACCGCCGACAGGATGGCGCTCTCCGGGCTGTGGAGGCCCATGATGTTCAGGGCACCCAGGGCCGGATACGTGGCCACGAAGGCCGCCGGGAGAATGGCGAAATACTTGGCCACGTCGTTGGCGATGCTGAAGGTGGTGAGCGAGCCGCGGGTCATGAGCATCTGCTTGCCGATCTCCACGATCTCGATGAGCTTCGTGGGATTGGAATCGAGATCCACCATGTTGCCGGCCTCCTTGGCCGCCTGCGTGCCGCTGTTCATGGCCACGGCCACATCGGCCTGGGCCAGCGCGGGCGCGTCGTTGGTGCCGTCGCCGGTCATGGCTACGAGCCGTCCGCCCGCCTGGTACTCGCGGATGAGCTTGAGCTTCGCCTCAGGCGTGGCCTGGGCAAGGAAATCATCCACACCGGCTTCGGCGGCGATGGCGGCGGCGGTGAGCGGGTTGTCGCCAGTGATCATCACCGTCTTGATGCCCATGCCGCGCAGCTCGGTGAAGCGCTCCTTGATGCCACCCTTCACAATGTCCTTGAGCTGGATGACGCCCAGGGCGCGGGACCCTTCGGCCACCACCAGCGGCGTGCCACCAGCCATGGCGATCTGATCCACGGTGCGGCGCAGGTCATCGGGAAACTTGCCGCCCTGGGCGTGGACGTAGTCTTCGATTGCGGAGGCCGCGCCCTTGCGGATCTGCCGTTCGCCCAGGTTCACACCGCTCATGCGCGTTTGCGCCGTGAAAGGCACGAAGTGGGCGTCGAGGGCGTGCAGGTCCCGCTCGCGGAGATCGTACTGCTCCTTGGCCAGCACCACGATGCTGCGTCCCTCGGGTGTTTCATCCGACAGTGAGGACAACTGGGCGGCATCGGCCAGCGCCTTGATGTCCACGCCCTCCGCGGGAACGAAGGCCACGGCCTGGCGGTTGCCCAGGGTGATGGTGCCGGTCTTGTCCAGCAGCAGCACATCCACATCACCCGCCGCTTCCACGGCACGACCCGAAGTGGCGATGACGTTGGCCTGGATCATGCGATCCATGCCAGCGATGCCGATGGCGCTCAGCAGCCCGCCGATGGTGGTGGGAATCAGGCAGACCAGCAGGGAGACCAGCACCGTCAGGCTCACGGGGCTGCCCTGGCCCGCCGCCTTCACGCTGAAGATGGAAAACGGGAGCAGGGTGGCCACGGCGAGCAGGAAGACGATGGTGAGGCCCGCCAGGAGGATGTCCAGGGCGATCTCGTTGGGCGTCTTCTGGCGCTTGGCACCTTCCACCATGGCGATCATGCGGTCGAGGAAGCTCTCGCCAGGATTCGAGGAGATGCGGATCACCAGCCAGTCGGAGAGCACCAGGGTGCCGCCGGTGACTGCGGAGCGATCGCCACCGCTCTCGCGGATGACGGGCGCGCTCTCGCCGGTGATGGCGCTTTCGTTCACGGAGGCCACGCCCTCCACCACCTCGCCGTCGCCGGGGATGGTCTCGCCCGCGGCCACGAGCACCAGGTCGTTGATGCGCAGGTCGGGGGCATCCACGGTATCGAAGGCGCCCTCGCGGTCCGCGCTGCGCAGGCGCTTGGCCTTCACATCGCGCTTGGATTTGCGCAGGGAATCCGCCTGGGCCTTGCCGCGCCCCTCGGCCATGGCTTCGGCGAAATTGGCGAAGAGCAGGGTGAACCAGAGCCAGAGGGAGATGGCCAGGATGAAGCCGGGGCGGCCTTCGCCGCGACCGACCAGGGCCTGGATCCAGAGGCCAGTCGTGAACGCACTGCAGATCCACACGGTGAACATCACCGGATTCCGGAGCTGGTGGAGGGGGTTGAGCTTGCGGAAGGAATCGATCACCGCGCGACGCACGATGCCGGATTCGAAGAGGGGGCGGGCCTGAATGTCCTGCCGGGAATGGGAAACCATGAAGGGCCTCACGAAGCGAGCGAAGGGACTAGCGGGTCAGGGACATTCCGAGAAGGAGCAGGAGGACCGGCACGATCATGGCCACCGCGAGCCGAAGCCAGGCTTCGGTTTGTTCCCCGGGGGACATCGGTCCCAGGGTGTCGGGGCTTTGGGCAGGCGAGGAGGATGCGTGGGGATTCATGGCTACCTCAAAGCCAGCTGCTCGGCGATGGGGCCGAGGGCCAGGGCGGGCAGGTAGGTGAGGGCGCCGACGAGCAGCACCACACCTACCAGCACCGCGATGAAGAGCGGGGTGTGGGTCGGCAGGGTGCCCAGGCTCTCAGGCGTGTATTTCTTGCGTCCCAGGGAGCCTGCGATGGCCAGCACGGGGAAGATGACGCCGAAGCGTCCCACCAGCATGGCCATGGCGAGGCCGTAGTTGTAGAAGGGGGTGTTGCCGTTGAGGCCGCCGAAGGCGCTGCCATTGTTCTGGGCGCAGCTGCTGAAGGCGTAGAGGATCTGGGTGAAGCCATGGGGGCCCGGGTTCGAAACGGAGGCAGCGGCCGCGGTGGAAAGCACGGCTGTGGCCGTGCCGATGAGGATGGCCGCCGAAGGCAGGAGGATGGCGATGGAGGCCATCTTCATCTCGAACGCCTCGATCTTCTTGCCCAGGTATTCCGGTGTGCGACCCACCATGAGGCCGCCGATGAACACGCCCACCAAGGCGAAGAGGAGCATGCCGTAGAGGCCTGAACCCACACCGCCGAACACCACTTCGCCCAGCTGGATCAGCCACAGAGGTACCAGACCGCCCAGGGGTGTGAAGGAGTCGTGCCAGCCGTTGACGGCGCCGCAGGAGGCCGAGGTGGTGATGGTGGCGAAGAGGCTGGTGGTCGCGGTTCCGAAACGGACTTCCTTGCCTTCCATGTTGCCGCCGCCCTGCTGGAGCGTGGCGATCTGATCGATCGGGAGGCCCTTCAAACCGGCATTGCCCTTGGCTTCCGCCCAAGTGGTGACGGACAGGGCCAGCACGAAGATGACGGTCATGGCGGCCAGTACGGCCCAGCCCTGGCGGCGATCCTTCACCATCTTGCCGAAGGTGAGGCAGAGGGCCGCGGGGATGGCGAAGATCGACAGCATGTGGATGAGGTTGCTGATGGCGTTGGGGCTCTCGAAGGGGTGGGCCGAGTTGGCGTTGAAGAAGCCGCCGCCGTTGGTGCCCAGCATCTTGATGGCCACCTGGGAGGCCACGGGGCCCATGGCGATGATCTGGCCCGAAGCCGTGTGCACGTAGGCCGAGAGGTTCTGGATGGCGCCCTGGGACACCAGCGCCAGGGCGATGACGGCGCTGAGAGGCAGCAGTACGTAGAGGGTGCTGCGGATCAGGTCGGCCCAGGCGTTGCCGATCCCGGTGGACGTGCGGCGCACCAGGCCCCGGATGAGGGCCACCAGAACCGCCATGGCTGTGGCGGCAGAGAGGAAATTCTGCACCGTGAGACCCAGCATCTGGGTCAGGTAGCTCATGGTGCTTTCACCGCCGTAGTTCTGCCAGTTGGTGTTGGTGATGAAGCTGATGGCGGTGTTGAAGGAGAGATCCGTGGGCAGCTTGCCCATGGCCTCGGGATTCAGGGGCAGGGCGCCCTGGGCCTTCTGCAGGGCGAACACCGCCGCGAAGCCCAGCAGGTTGAAGAGGGCGATGGCCCAGGCATAGGTCTTCCAGCCCATGTCTTCTTCACCGGAGATGCCCATGAGGCGGTAGATGCCCCGCTCCAAAGGGCCGAGCACGGGATGGAGGAAGGTCCGTTCGCCTTCCATCACCTTGGCGATGAAGGGGCCGAGCGGCACGGCGATGGCCAGGAGAAGGACAAGGAACAGAATGTTCTGGATCCAGGCATGGCTCATTGAAACTTCTCCGGCTTCAGCAGGGCGAAGGTGAGGTAGCCCAGCAGGCCCAGGGCCAGCAGGGATGCAATCAGCAGGGTGGGGCTCATGGATTCCTCGCAGAAAGGGAAAGCAGCAGTGCAGTGGCCCAGGACAACAGGGGGCTCCAGGCCAATGCCAGGAGGAGCCATACGTCGCGTCGGCTGCCTTTGGCACGACGGAGGTGCACAGCGGTCCGTGTGCCGTAGACGCCCACCGCGACGGTCATGGGCAGGAGCAGACCGTACCTCAACAGCATGGTCGGGTCCCGTGAATCGCCACGGCCAGATTCGACTTCAGGCAAGGGCTGTTCATCAGGGCTCCAGGGAACCGGCATGGAATGGCCGGCTCGACAGAATGGCCACGGTGGGTGTTAAGGCGGCGTTAGGAGTCGCCACACCGCCGTTAAGAGTGCGTTGGGACGTGGCCCAGATCCCGCCCGGGCAGGTGTCTGCGGCTGCGACATCCTGCCGCATTCCCCAACGGCACCACGCCCCTATGCTGGAAGCCTCAGTCACTGGGTTCAGAGAGAGGCACACATGGGGAAGGTGGACACAGCGACGGAACGGGCAGGCGGAGGATGGCCGTCACTGTCCGATGACCAGGCCCTCAACCTCGAGGCCGCTGCCTGGTTGGCGTCGGCTTCCGAACTGGTGCCCCCGCACCGGAATCAGCAGTTCCTCTCCACGTTCGCCATCTACCTCGTCAAGCAGTTTCGCACCGAAGAAGACCAGCTCCGGCTGGCGAAAGCGGGCAGCCTGGCGATTCGCGTTGGGGAAAACCATCGCCTGGCCGAGCAGTTGCGCGGCCTCATGCGGGAGCTGGAGCTTGGGTTGGAGGTGACGCCAGGCATCCGCGCCTTCCTGCTGGATTGGCAGCGCCATCGGCAGCGACCCGCAGCGCGGCGGGCGGGCCGACCCCACGTCGACCACTGAGCCATTCATAACTCCGAAAGGCCTCCGCGACATCTTGACGCAGCAGAGAGGCGCCATCGCATGGGTAAGGTCGATGGGTTCGATGGAGCCTGAACCATGGCCTTGCCCTACCTCTGCATTCGCCCTTCGAGGGTCTGCGCGTCGCCTTGGGCGTCGGCGGCCACCGGGGATCAGCCCGGTCGCATCCTGTGGTTGAAAGCTTCCATGCCGTCTGGCCGGTAGCCGATGGCCGGCAGCGGTTCCATGGATAATGGCTCCACCATGAGCCCAAGCTACGGCATCTCCCTCACCTGGCTGCTGCGCCTGCGCTGGATCACCGCCATCGGCCAGACGGTGGCCATCCTCGCGGCGAAGCGCCTGTTGCCTGATGAGATCACGGCTTGGCCCCTGCTGGCCCTTGTGGCCTTCGGAGCCCTCAGCAATGGGGCCCTCATGTGGCGCCTCAACCAGCCGGAACCGGTACGACCGGGCCTACCTGGGCTGATCCTCGGCCTCGACATTCTCCTGCTGACGGGCCTGCTCTATGGCAGCGGCGGGGCGGCCAACCCCTTCACGGCCATCTACCTCGTGCACATCACCCTGGCCGCCGTGGTCATGCGCGGCCTCTGGGCCTGGGCCCTGGGCACCTTGTCGGTGGCCGGCTTCGGCATCCTCTTCGTCTGGAACGTGCACATCCACTCCCTGAGCCACATGGACCACGGCGGTGGCGATGGCATCTCGCTCCACCTCGTGGGCATGTGGGTGGCGTTCGCCATCACCGCGGGTCTCATCGCGGCCTTTGTGGGCCTCATCACCGACTCCCTCCGGCAGCGCGAGGAGGAGCTGGCAGCGCTCCGCGACCTCACGGCCCGGCAGTCCCGGCTGGCCGCGTTGACGACCTTGGCGGCAGGTGTGGCACACGAGATGGGCACGCCCCTTGGGACCATCGCCGTGGCCGCCAAGGAGCTGCAGCGCACCGCAGAGGCCATGGGCCTCGGGGGCTCGGCCTTCACGCAGGACGCCGCCCTCATCCGCGAGGAGGTGGGCCGCTGCCGCCGCATCCTGGACCAGATGGCGGGGCCCAGCGGCGCCACCCTGGGTGAAGCCTTCCAGCCCCTGGCCTGGCGTGACCTGGAAGCGGAGCTGATGGAGGGCCTGTCCGAGGTTGATCGCGCGCGCGTCGTGTTCACCTGGCCGACCGAGGCCTGCGGGCTCATGCCGCGTCGCGGCCTGGTGCGCGCCCTGCGTGCACTGCTCTCCAATGCGCTGGAGGCCACACCCAAGCCCGGCCCCGTGCAGGTGGCCGCGCGCCATGACGGTGAACATTGGCAGCTGGATATCGCCGATGAGGGCAGCGGCATGCCCCCCGAGGTACTGGCGCGCGTGGGCGAGCCCTTCTTCAGCACCAAGCCCGCCGGCACCGGCATGGGCCTGGGGCTCTTCCTGGCCCGCACCTTTGCCGAGCAGTTGGGCGGCGACCTGCAGGTGGATTCCTGGTTGGGACAGGGCACCCAGGTCCACCTGCGCTGGCCCCAGGTGATCCATGGCTGAGTCGCTGCCCTCCCTCCTGCTGGTGGATGACGACGCCACCTACCGCGAGCGCCTGGCCAAGGCCATCGCCGCGCGCGGCTACGAAGTGCGTACGGCCGCGGATGCCGAGGCCGCCGTGGCCCTCGCCGAAGCGGACAGTCCCGAATACGCCGTCCTGGACCTGCGCATGCCCGGTGAGTCCGGCCTGGAGCTGCTGCGCCGCCTCATGGCCATCGACGCCACCACCAAGGTGCTCATGCTCACGGGCTACGGGAGCATCGCCACGGCCATGGAGGCGGTGCGTCTGGGCGCCGTGAACTACCTGACCAAGCCTGCCGATGTGGATGACATCCTGGCTGCCTTCAACCCCGAGGCTCCCTTGCCGGAGTCGAGCGCCGACCTGGAGACGCCGTCCCTCGCCCGCGTGGAGTGGGAGCACATCCAGCGCGTGCTGAACGACAGCGATGGCAACCTCTCGGAAGCTGCACGGCGCCTCGGCATGCACCGCCGCAGCCTGCAGCGCAAGGCATCGCGGAAGCGGCCGGCGAAGTAGGGAAATCCCTCATGCGACAACATGACGCAGGGGCACCGGTGCAGCCTTCCGGCAGGATGGGAGGAGCTTCTGAAAGGAATAGCTGCATGCGTCACTGGAATGGACTTGCTCTCCTCGCCCTGCTGTTGGCCGCCGCCCCCTCGGCGAAGGCCTGCGGCGCCTGTGGCTGCACGCTGCATTCCGACTGGGCCACCCAGGGTTACGTGTCCGGCCCAGGCTTCCGCTTTGACCTCCGCTACGACTACTTCAACCAGGATGAGCTGCGGTCCGGCACGAAGTCCGTGAGCCGGGGGAGCTTTGATCTCCCCAATGACCAGGAGATCCAGCAGAAGACCCTCAACCGCAACCTCACGGCCACGCTGGACTACAGCCCCAATGCGGATTGGGGGGTGACGCTGATCGTGCCCACCTATAACCGCTACCACGTGACCATCGCCGCAGGCGACACGGATCCTTCATTCTCCCAGGCCAACGGTTTGGGCGATGTTCGGGTGATGGGCCGTTACCAGGGTTTTACGGACGATCGCTCCTTCGGCGTGCAGTTCGGCGTAAAGCTGCCCACGGGTGGTACGAAGCAGAATTTCAATGCCGGGGCCGAAGTGGGGAACCCGCTGGACGCGGGATTGCAGCTGGGCACTGGCACCACGGACCTGCTGCTGGGCTTCTACGCCTTTGGCAGCTTCACACCGGATTGGGGCGTCTTCGGTCAGGTGCTGTTCCAGAAACCCACCGCCGAGAAGGACGGCTTCAAGCCCGCGGATGGAGTGAATGCGAACTTCGGCATTCGCTACACGGGCTTCAAGGGCGTCACGCCGCACCTGCAGCTGAACGTGCGGGCCGAGGGTCGCGAATCCGGCATCAACGCCGACATCGACAACAGCGGCGCCACCTTGGTGTATCTGAGCCCCGGCGTGACCTTCCAGGTCAGCCCCTCGGTGCAGGTCTATGCCTTCGCCCAGGTGCCCCTGGCCCAGCGTGTGAATGGCCTGCAGCTGGAGCCGCAGTCAAGCGTGTCGGTCGGCATGCACTGGACCTTCTAGGTCTCTCGGGCTGAGGCTTCACCCACGAGGGGGAAGAATTCCCGATCGGCCTTGAGCATGTGCTGGGCCACCACATCGTGGGCCAGATACTGGAAGAGTGCGCCGACAGACAGCCGACCCCGCTGGAACGACTGCTCCAGCTCCTGGGCCCGGCCCACCAGGTCCGCGTGCTTCTGCCGGTGGGCCTGGAGGCCCTCGTAGCCGGCGGCCTCCAGAATCGCTTCTTCATCCCTGAAATGCTGCACCACCTCGGTGAGGAGGCGGGCCACCACAGCCCCGGTTTCGTCGTGGGAGCGGCCGGATAGCAGGGCGTCAAGGAGCTCGTTGGCCACCTCGAACAGGCGGCGGTGCTGGGCATCGATGAGCGGCTGGCCGCACTGGTAGGTCGGGCTCCACACGAGCTTGAGGAAGTTGCCTTCCAGGTGCTCGGGCGCGGGCTGATCGGCCCGGCGCAGGGGATCCGCCTCCACGCGATTCCGGCCCTGGTGCTTGGCGCGGTACATGGCGAGGTCGGCGCGTTCCAGCCAGGCATCGCGGGAGTCGTTGGGCAGGAACTCGGCCACGCCGACGCTCGCGGTGACGGGACCGATGCCTTCAAATGCGTGGCCTTCGATACCCTCCCGGATGCGCTCGGCGAGGATCACGGCGCTGGAGAGGCCGGTGTCGGGCATGAGGACGATAAACTCCTCGCCACCCCAGCGGGTGAGGGAGTCTGAGACCCGGATGGCCGCCCGCATGCAATCCGCCACTTCGCAGAGGACACGGTCCCCTTCGGCGTGGCCATGGGTGTCGTTCACGCGCTTGAAGTGGTCAATGTCCAACAGCAGCAGGGACAGGGGGTGCCCGTAGCGGTTGGAGCGGTGCATCTCGCCTTCGACGATCTCGCCGAAATGGCGCCGGTTCCAGGCCCCTGTGAGCGGATCAGTGCTGGCGAGCTGGCCCAGGGATTCGATCTCGTGCCGCAACTCCTGCTCGGCCTGGCGGCGCGCGGTGATGTCGCGGCTGATGCCCAGCACGGATACCAGGTTGCCATCGGCATCCGGATGAAGGGTGGTCACGACTTCGGTGGGGATCAGGCGGCCATCCCGGTGGGGTTGATCCAGTTCCAGCACGCTGGGTGGCACCTGCCGACCGGCATGCCACTCGGCCATGGCCTTGACGATGTGCGAGCGGACCAGGGTCGCCGAGTCCGGGCTGAGGGCCTCCGTGGCGGGGCGGGACATGATCTCCTCGGGGGTGTAGCCCCGCAGCTGCAGCACGGACGGGCTCACGTAGGTGAACCGCCCCGAGGGCAGGTCCATGGTCCAGATGACATCGGCCGCGTGTTCGGCGATGAAGCGGAACCGGCGCTCGTTCTCCTGGATGATGGCGCTCAACTCGACCTGGGCCCGGATGGAGCGGGTCAGGCGCCTGTTGAGGGCCAGGAAGACCAGCGCCACGGCGCCAAGCCCGGCGGCGATGGGCAGGACCAGGGTCAGGGCCAGCTTCATGCGCTCGCGTGCCTGACGGTCGGCGGCCTCCGGATCGTAGAGAAAGCCATCCAATGAATAGGGGCGCTGCAGCAGGCCGATGCTGGCATAGGTCTCGGCGATGTGCTGCCAGCGCCCCTCGTGCATGTAGCCCATGCTCACCAGGTCCGGTTGCAGGAGCGACACCATCTGCCGGGCTTCGAAACGCAGGTGCTCCAGGCTGTGGTTCCCTCCGTGGTGGGCCAGGATCCACGTGGTCATTTCATCGGGGTGCTGCATGGCGTAGGTCCAGCCCCGGAGGCTGGCATCCCGGAAGGCCTTCACCTGCTCGGGGTGGCGCCGCAGCTCGCGTTCGCTGGTGAAGAGGTTGTCGCCGTAGAAGTCGATGCCATCGGTGCGCGGCGTGAAGGTGAGGTACCGCAGGCCGGCTTGATCCAGGTAGAAGGGCTCATCCGTGCTGTAGGCGCTGATGGCATCCACATGGCCGAGCACCAGGTCGGCGCTGTCGAAGGTGTGGCCTTGCAGGTGGAGGGCGCCGGAGGACACACCCTCCTTCTGGAGGTAGGCGAGGAGTTCATCCGGGTGGGGCTCGAGCATCACCCGCTTCCCCACCAGGTCATGCACGGAGGAGATGCCTGCGTCGGCCCGGGCGATGAGGACAAAGGGCGAGTGCTGGAAGATGGCGGCGAGCACCACCACCGGCTGGCCCTTCAGCCGGGCCAGCAGCAGGGCGCTGTTGCCCACGCCGAACTGCGCCCGGTCGGTCACGACCTCCTGGATGGGATCCAGGCCCGGGCTGGCTTCGACGAGGTCCACGTCCAGACCGGCCTCCCGGTAGTACCCCTGGGCCTGCGCGGCGTAGTACCCGGCGAACTGGAACTGGTGGTGCCACTTCAGCTGCAGGGTCACCCGCGCCGGGGCCTCGCCCGCCTGCAGCGCGAACCTCGCCAGCAGCACGCAGGTGAGGACCACGAGCCGCAGCGGCCACGCTCGTCCCCGCGGCATGTGATCGGCTGTGGCGGGCGGCGTTGCAGTCATGGGGAAGGGGCTCGGGGCGGAGGAGGGGATAAAGGGCAACGGGCGAAAGATGCAGACAGGCACCCTTTCCCCATCGGTCAATGGCAGGAATGGCCGGAGTTTCGGGCATGGCGACGCCCGTGCGGGCCCATCTGCGGGCTGTGGAGGAGCGATTTCCTTGTAGAATCTAGGGTTCTGCCGGAGTCCCCCATGCCCTTCCAGCCCCTGACCCAGGAACCCGAGATCCAGCGCCGCTGGCTCGAGTCCGGCGCCTTCCGCGCCAAACGGGCCTCGGAGCTGCTGCCCGGCTCGAAGACCTTCTACATGCTGGTCATGCTGCCCTACCCCAGCGGCCGCATCCACATGGGCCACGTGCGCAACTACACCCTGGGCGATGTGACGGCCCGCTTCCGCCGCATGCGGGGCTACGAGGTCATGCACCCGCTGGGCTGGGACAGCTTCGGCCTGCCCGCGGAGAATGCTGCCATCAAGCACGGCATCCATCCCGCCATCTGGACCCGCGCCAACATCGAGGAGATGAAGGGCCAGATCCAGAAGATGGGCATCAGCTACGACTGGGACCGCGAGATCGCCAGCTTCCAGGACGACTACTACCGCTGGAACCAGTGGCTCTTCCTGAAGATGTGGGAGCAGGGCGACGTGTTCCGCGCCAACCGCACCGTGAACTGGTGCGAGGAGCTGGGCACCGTGCTCGCCAACGAGCAGGTGGTGGATGGTAAGGATGAGCGCACGGGCTTCCCCGTGGTGCAGAAGCCTCTGGAGCAGTACTTCTTCAAGACGACGAAGTATGCCGATGAGCTGTTGGCCTGCCTCGACGGCCTGGACTGGCCCGAGAACGTGAAAACCATGCAGCGCAACTGGATCGGCCGTTCCGAAGGCGCGCGCCTGGCCTTCGACCTGGAGATCGGTGGGCAGATCGAGGTCTTCACCACGCGTCTCGACACGCTCTTCGGTGTGACCTTCATGGCGCTCAGCACCGAGCATCCCGTCATCGAAAAGGCCGCTGAAACGGATGCCGCGCTGAAGGCCTTCTGTGAACAGGTGGCTTCCGTGAGCCGCGAGGAGCGCATGACCAGCGATGTGAAGCTGGGCCACCGCACCGCGCTGTCCGTGATTCATCCCTTCACCGGCGAGAAGGTGCCCGTATTTGCTGCCAACTACGTGCTCATGGACTACGGCACGGGTGCCGTCATGGGCGTGCCTGCGCACGACGAGCGCGACAACGAATTCGCTAAGAAATATGGGCTGCCCATCCCGCAAGTGATCGTCTCCGAGAGCGAGTGGGACCTCGGTACGCTCATCAACAGCGGCGAGTTCACGGGCCTGAAGAGCGAAGATGCCGTCACGGCCATGGTGGCCAAGCTCGGCGATCGCGCCGCCAAGACCACCACATACAAGCTCAAGGACTGGGGCCTCAGCCGCCAGCGCTACTGGGGCACGCCCATCCCCACCGTGCACTGCGACAGCTGCGGCGTGGTGCCTGAAAAGGCCGAGAACCTGCCGGTGCGCTTGCCCGAGGATGTGGCCTTCACGGGTGTGGGACCCTCGCCCCTGACGACCTCCCGCTCCTTCCTCGACTGCGCGTGTCCGAGCTGCGGCAAGCCCGCGCGGCGCGAGACGGACACCATGGACACCTTCGTGGACAGCAGCTGGTACTGGCTGCGCTACCTGGATCCCAAGAACACCGAGCTGCCCTTCGCCAAGGCGGAGAGCGACGCCTGGATGCCCGTGGACCTGTACGTGGGCGGCATCGAGCACGCCACCATGCACCTCATCTACGCCCGCTTCTTCTACAAGGTGCTGCGCGACCTGGGCCTGGCCTCCGGGCCGGAACCGTTCCAGAAGCTCATCTGCCAGGGCATGGTGCTGAAGGACGGCTCGAAGATGAGCAAGTCCAAGGGCAACATCGTGGATCCCGACGAGGTCATCTCGAAGTACGGCGCCGACGCGCTGCGCCTCTTCATGATCTTCGCGGCGCCCATCGAGAAGGAGATCGACTGGACTGGTTTCGAGGGCATCGAGGGCGCCAGCCGTTTCCTCAAGCGCATCACGCGCATGGTGGAAGACCACGCAGTCACCGCCGCGCCGCTGCCCGCCAAGGACCAGCTCAGCGCCGAGGAGAAGGCCCTCCTCATCAAGCTCAACCAGACCCTGGCCCGCCTCACAGATGATCTGGAGCGCCGCTACCAGTTCAACACGGTGGTCTCCGGCCTCATGGAGCTCTCCAACGCCCTCTCCGACCTGCCCGCCGACGCACCGCACCGTGGGGCCGTGATGCAGCACGCACTGGATGCCTTCGTGCGCCTCATGTCGCCCGTTGCGCCGCACGTGGCCGAACAGCTCTGGAGCCAGCTTGGTAACGCCGGGCTGTGCATGGAGGCCACCTGGCCCGAAACCGATGCCCAGTATCTCGAAGCCGATGAAGTCCTCGTGGTGGTGCAGGTGAACGGCAAGGTGCGCGGCCGCATCACCGTGCCCGCCTCGGCCACGGAAGACCAACGCCGCGAGGCCGCCCTGGCCTGCCCCGAAGCCCAGTCCCACCTGGCCGGCAAGGAGATCGTCAAGGTCGTCCTGCCGCCCGGCGGCAAGCTGGTGAGCATTGTGGTGAAGGGCTAGAAATAGTAAATTCACCCCAGAGGTTTTCTATGTTCCACGGATTGAAATCGGGGCACAGGCTCGCCCTGGGTGGTTTTTTGTTCGCACTTTTTCTTTCCGCGTGTGGCGGTGGTGGAGGTGGTGGTGGCAATCAAACCAGCACTGCCCCACCGGCTGCGACCCTGATTCCAGCCTTCGCCTCTGCCCAATCGGTTGTACCCATGGGCAGTTCAACGACTTTGAGCTGGACCCTGGATGGTTCGGTCACCTCGGCGACTTTGGATGGCCTGCCCATCTTTGGCCCATCTGGACCACCGCGTTCATCAAGCCTGACCGTCACCCCCCGCTATCGGCAGGCCTATACGCTGATCGCCACTGCTGGAACGCGAACCGAAACCAAAGTGGTCAAGGTGGCCGCACAAGGATTAGATGTGGTTGCCGGCGACCTGGGTGGCCCTGGGTGCGTGGATGGCAGTGGCCAGTTGGCGCGCTTCTCGAAGCCATCCTATCTGGCCCGGGATCCGCAAGGCGGCCTCGTGGTCGCCGACTTAGCTTGGTACAACGTTCGTCGGGTGTCGGCTTCTGGGGATGTGACGTCAATCGCTGGCAGTACCAATGAATCCGGATATGTGGATGGGCCTGCAAGTGTCGCCCGATTTGGACAAATTGCAGGGCTGACGGTGGGGCCGGATCGAAGCATCTATCTGACAGACGCTGGGAACCATAAATTCCGCAAGATCGCCCCGGACGGTATGGTGACCACCTTGGCGGATTTCCCACCTGTCACTGTTTCGCCCGATGGGGAGCACCTAAACCCTTCCCTGGATGCCAATGGCAACCTCTATGCGCCTCAGGATGGGCAGGTCATCCGGATTTCCCCTTCGGGGCAGATCGACGCCTTGGGGGTGGGTGCTCCGCTTCTCGGTGACTTGGCGTTTCTTCCAAATGGAACACTGCTGGCTCTGGACACCGCCTTAGGTTCGGTGTGGGCCTTGGATGTTTCGTCAAAGACCCACACCCTCCTTCCGATGGCCTGGGCTCCTGGCGATCCAGGTACTGGCAGCATCACGGGCGTACAGGCGATGGCAGTGGACACCAGTGGCGGCATCTACCTGCTGACCAGCCGCCCCTATGTCCTCTATCGTGACCCAAACGGGTTGGTTCGGACGGTCTTGGGGGCGAGCGACATCTATACGCGGTACCAAGCGCTCAGTGGCCTCGCCTGGATGGGTGATCGCTTGGCCTTTGGGGCCATTCGGCAGGGCGGGGAGATCGTGAACGTAGTGCCGGGGGGGAAACCGGTGGTGTTGGCGGGGCACGGTGTGACCATCTCGCAAGCAGATGGAAGCCCCACCACGGCGAGCTTTGCAAACCCCTATAGCCTTGCACTTAACAATCAAAGTGAAGTGTTTGTTGCCGACATCGGTGGGGGGACATGCAATGCGTTAATTCGGAGAGTCGGGACAGATCAGTCGGTCTCTTCACTGGGGACTTCGGGCAATACCGGCCTGGCTCTCATTAATACGTTTACGCCCCACCTGCTGCCTCTTTCGGCTGGAACAATTCTCTGCACAGATAGTTCTGGCATCTTGAGCTTCGCCACATCAGGTACTAACTACATTTCGACTTATTGGAAGGGGGATGGTTCCTTTT